>JGI24539J26755_10000252_pt1 | contig 24739 bp, 28 predicted proteins | sample NorSeaMetagenome_2_FD_26755 | JGI IMG/M metagenome (IMG submission 26755) | reverse complement strand
AGATGGCCCAAGCCCAGACCATCATACTCCTCGGGTATTCTAATCCCGGTCCACCCCATAGCAACGATTTGCTGCCAAAGATCAGTATCTAATGCCTGTTGCTGATCCAGAACGCTGCGACTTCTTTGGAGGGACTGTTCTTTCTCGAGAAATTTACGCGCTTCTGATTGAAGCAGCTTTTGGTCGTCTGAAAAATCTAAATTCATTATCCCACTCTTTTATTATTGTTTAGCCCCTAGAATATAGTTCTATAGGCGGTAAAAGCAATAGCAATGAGTGCTCATTTTAGCCGCCAACTGTCATTTATTTTAGATTACAGGAAGCGACTAAAATGCATTGAATCTGATTTTATTAAAGAGCCGATTGTGACTGCTGCTTGGCGTCGTTGGAGACTTTTTGCCAGCTTTTGGTTTGATACAAAAAACCAATGTGGCCGCGAACAAAAAGTGTGCCATTCTCTAGCCATACTTTGCCCTTGTAGGCATCGCCTGTTTTGGGGTCAAAAACGCTACCTTTTTGCCAGATATCATTTTTTAGGGTCAGTCCGTTAATAATTTGCATGCCGATGACAGGTTTGCCATATAAATCCCCTTTGCATGCAATGCAAATAGGGTTGTCCTCAGGGGCATTACGCAGACTAAGGATGTTTGCGTATAGCTTACCCCCTCCACGCGTACCTCGACGGTAGACTCAATATCGCCATTATCATCAAAGGTATTCCATAGACCAGATGGGTCAGTGTTGTTATCAGCCCAACTAGGGACGACTAAAAGAGATATTATTAAAAGAAGCGTAGCGCGCATAGTTAATTCCTTCTATTTTTAATTATTTTCTACCCTATTCTTCGGTACAACCTACAGAGCCTCTGACACCTTATCAGGGTACTGTGGTTGCTGATTGGCGAGCAAAGCAATGACTGACAAACAAAGATGCACTTAGCAGTGCGACCGCACAGACTTGATGTGCGGCAGCGACGGGTACCGGAATATAAAAAATGAGCGTGCTAATACCTAGGCTGACTTGTAAAAACAATAAACCAATAAAGCAGTATATACCCACTTTTAAAGACCCTTTTAGATCAGACTTGAGCGCTTGGTAGGCAAATGTACACACCAAACCGACAATTAAATATGCAAACATACGGTGGTTAAACTGGATAGTTAACATGTCTTCAAAGGCCGAAAGCCAGAAGGGTTGAAGACTATATAGTCCTGGCGGGATAAAACTGTCGCCCATCAACGGCCAGGTTGGGTAGGGGATACCGGCACGGGTGCCTGCCACTAGACCGCCGGACAGAATCATTAAAAATATCAGCCCACTAAGAGAGTAGGCAAATCGTTTGAGATGCTTAGGTTGAGAGGTAACTGGTGCTAATAGGTCGAGCACCGTCCAGAAGATAAAGCCATAAATGAACACCGCCATGCCGAGGTGGGCAGTGAGTCGGTACTGACTCACATGAGGGTTATCAACTAAGCCACTCTTAACCATATACCAGCCAAGTACCCCTTGGCTTCCACCCAGCACCAGCATGACTATTAGCCTTGGTGTCAAGCCAACTGCTATGCGCTTGGTAAAGTAAAAGAATAAAAAGGGTAAGACGAAAATAATACCAATAAAACGCCCCAGCATGCGGTGCAAATACTCATACATAAATATGGGTTTGAACTGCTCGAGTGTCATATTGAAGTTGGTTTTTTGATATTCAGGGAACTGCTGATATTTCAAAAACATGGCTTGCCAGTCCGCCTGAGTAATCGGCGGTATGACACCTCTGATAGGTTTCCAGTCGACCATAGACAATCCCGAATCGGTCAGTCTTGTGACGCCCCCAAGGAGTATCATTCCGAAAATAACCGCGGCACAGATGATCAGCCACCAGGCTATTTGACGATTATAGGATTCTTGGTGCGAACTTATAGAGCTATTGAGCATGAGTACCTTGGGCTATTTTTGTTGATGACCTTTTAACCAGTCTTTCTTACGAAAGCGTCGCATGTTTAGACTAGATTTAATAGAGAAATCGACCAGCGAAGTGGCATAGAGCCAGACAACGTCGGCACCCATTCGCACCAATATCCAAGGAGCAATAATTCGTGTCAGCAAAATACTAAACACCGTTACCATCATTGGATAGCGGGTATCACCCGCGCCTCTGAGTGCACCGGCCATACTGAACTCAATGGCCATCATGGGTAGACAGGCACTGAGAATATAGGTGAACTGCACCATATGGTGAATAACCTGAGGGTCATCAATCATAAAGCGTGCGATTTGCTCAGCAAATAAGGACATTAGCACACCGCCAGTAACCATAAAATAGAGACTAGTACGCATGGTTTTCCAGCCGGCTTGATAGGCGCCTTTGAGATCACCAGCGCCTAAGTGCTGGCTAACCAGTGTGGCGCTGGAAATAGAAAAACTAAAGGCCACCACAATAACAATGCCTAAAATAGACAGGCCAATACCGTAGGCAGCAAATGGCGCACTTCCGTAACTCGCCAAAAATACCATGAATATAAGCAAGCCACCTTGGAAAAAAGCCTGCTCGAAGGCGGCTGGAACACCAATGTTGATGAGTGCTTTTCCGTTGCTGACCATATCTGGAAATGGGTTGGCCGGCTTAAAGCGGAAGCCGCCAAATATCCAAATCAATAAAAATATAACGATGGTGACCGTCATGGCTATGCCGCCACCAATGGCCAGTCCAGAGATACCGCGGGCTTGCAATCCCGCCCAGCCAAAGGTCATGGCTGTACCAAGGGCGACACTTAACGTAACGCCGACAATAGCTGTCCAAAGCGGCGTCGTACTGTCACCAGTGGCACGAAAAGCCATGTTAAAAACCAGTGTTGTTAACATGGCCGGTGCGAACACAGCCGTCCACAGCACAAAATCTGTGGCTAGGCGATGGCCATCGGGTGAAAGACCAAACATGCCCACTAGCTGATCTCGAAAGGGAATGGCAAACCACGCAAGTAGCAGGCCGTCCAAAAAGAACAGAACTACTGATAAAGCAGCGAAACGTCCGGCTAATAGCTGATTATTAGCCCCCCAATATTTACCGACCATGGCGGTTGTACCGCTACAGAGACCCATCATTACTGCATGCAAGACAAAATATAAACGCTGACCGGTGGTTGCAGCGGCGACCGCATCGGTACCAAAGGTGCCGGCTATTTTGAGGAATGCGACACCCATCAGCATATACATAATATTGCTAATGATGGTCGGCCAAGTCAGGCGCCAGATATTTAAAGTAGAGACGGGTTCCATGAGCGGTGCATGATAGCATTTGATGGTCATGCCGGTGACAGCTTTTACTTAAAGCAGGATACTATTTAAAAAAATCCCTAAAGACTTAGATTTGTAACATCAGATTCTCTCTTATCAACGGATATTAGCGGCAGTATTGTTCTGCATCTTACGGTTATTCCCTCAAATACCCAGTTAGTTGTCGGTTAACGCCATTCTTGCCTATGCCGGTTGCGGTGATAATGCTAATTGGTCATTATCGCTGACTTATCTAACAGATTGATTTTTAAAGGACTACCATGAGTATTTCAGGGCAAGATGTTCGCAATGCCGCCGCATTGCTCGAGGGCCATGTGGTGCGCACGCCAATGGTGATTTCACCGCTGCTGTCGCAGCAGCTTGGGTGTCACATTCACGTCAAGTTGGAGTGTTTACAATATACCTCNTCATTTAAAGCTCGGGGCGCGTTTGTCGCCATGCAAGACCTTTCTGTTGAGCAGCGAAAGGCAGGTGTTATTGCGATGTCTGCGGGTAATCATGCGCAAGCTGTTGCCTACCATGCGGGCCAGATGGGCATTCCCGCCGTTATTGTTATGCCTGCCCAAACACCCTTTGCAAAGGTTGCGCGCACGCGTGCTTATGGCGCCNAGGTGGTACTTGAAGGTCGTAATTTAAACGATTGTGAGAACAAGGTCGAGGCATTGATTAATAGCCGCGGACTTACGCTAATTCACCCCTATGATAATGATCAGGTAATGGTAGGGCAGGGTACCGTGGGTCTTGAGATGCTCATTGATCAGCCAGACTTAGATGTATTGGTAGTGCCCATAGGTGGCGGTGGTTTGATCGGTGGAATTGCCACTATTGCCAAAGAAATGCGTCCGGATATACGTATTGTCGGTGTTCAGACAGAGGCCTATCCGTCCATGCAGGCGGCCATGTCGGGAACAGAGATTGTCTGCGGTGGAGAGACTCTTGCCGAGGGCATTGCTGTCAAGAAGCCGGGTAGAGTGACGTTGCCAGTGGTACAAAAATTGGTGGACGAGATAGTCTTGGTTAATGAACATCAATTGGAGTGGGCGGTCAGTGCCTTAGTTGAGCAACAACGGGTTATTGCGGAAGGCGCTGGAGCTGCTGGAATAGCCGCCATATATGCGTACCCAGAGCTTTTTGAGGGGCTAAAAGTGGGCGTGGTTATTTGCGGAGGCAATATTGATCCGCGGTTGCTATCGTCTATCCTCAACCGCAATATGGCGATCGACGGGCGCATTGCACGGTTGCGCATAGACATCTCAGACGAACCTGGCATGCTGGCAGCGATTACTGATTCAATTGGCCGTTGTGGCGGTAATATTATCGAGATTTATCATCAGCGGTTATTTTTTGATGTCCCGGCCAAACTGGCAAAAATTGATGCTGTGGTCGAGACCCGTGGCCCAGAGCATATTGATGAGATCATTGCCGATCTTCGTAAGACTAAATTTACAGTGAGAAGAATGGAAGAAATGGGCGACTAAGTACGTCGATTGCTCTCTTTTGAGGGTTGATATTGGCTAATATGCTAACCTTGCTGCTCGATAGGATTCACAGACGTATTTATCAAATGAACATTACTGATCAGGCAAAAATTCAACTGTCGCCAAACTGGCTAAAAGCACTGGAGGGCGAATTCAGTAAACCTTATTGGCATACGTTAAGTCAGTACCTGATGGAGCAAGAACAGGGCGGAAAGACTATCTACCCACCGGGTGAGCAACTTTTCTCAGCGTTTAACCATACTGATNTGGAGAACGTGCGTGTGGTCATAATTGGGCAGGACCCTTACCATGGTTTAGATCAGGCCAATGGGTTGTGTTTTTCGGTTGCCCCAGGCAATAAGATACCGCCGTCGCTGCGTAATATTTTTTCAGAGATAGAATCTGATTTACACATCTCAGCGGCCAATCACGGCTGTTTAAAAGCGTGGGCAGAGCAGGGCGTATTTCTATTAAATACGGTACTGAGCGTTGAAGAATCTGACCCAGGTGCCCATGCAGGGCAGGGTTGGGAGAGCTTTACAGATACGGTAATTGCGTTGATTAGTCAGCAGTGTGAGTCGGTCGTGTTTATGCTTTGGGGAAGTCATGCACAGAAAAAGGCTGCGCTGGTCGATGCATCACATCATCAGGTATTGTGTGCGCCACATCCTTCGCCGCTGTCTGCATACCGTGGTTTTTTTGGTTGTCGCCATTTCTCTGTGGCTAATAGTTATCTGCAATCTAAAAATCGTCAAACTGTTGATTGGCGACTTCCACTCATGATGGATGATCATCCACAAATTACATTTGAGCTTTGATAAGGACTTTTTAATAGTGAAAAACCAACCGTGGCAAACACCGAAAAACTTGCTGATCGTGATGGCGGTGGCAATGACTCTGGCTTTTGCGACATGGATGGCGCTGCTGAATAATTTTGTGGTGGAGCGCGCGGCTTTTACTGGTAAAGAAATTGGCATACTACAAAGTATTCGAGAGATACCGGGGTTTTTGGCGTTTACCGCAGTTTTTGTGCTGCTACTGATTAGGGAGCAAGTATTTGCCTATATATCACTGGCGGTTCTTGGTATTGGGGTTGCGCTCAGTGGTTATTTTCCCTCTGAGGCTGGTCTTTATCTGACCACATTTGTGATGTCAGTAGGATTTCATTATTACGAGACGGTAAAACAGTCTCTATCGCTTCAGTGGTTGAGTATTGAAGAGGCTCCGGCTGTGCTGGGTAAGCTAATCGCGGTGAGCTCGGCGGCATCTCTAGTGGTCTATAGTTTTTTATGGCTCTCCGAGCGTTACTTTTCACTGAGTTACGAGACCATTTATTGGGTCGGCGGAGGTAGTTGCTTATTGTTGTCATTGTTGATGTGGTTAGGTTTTCCGACCTTTAAAAGTGTGATTCCTCAGCGCAAGCACCTGTTGTTGAGAAAGCGTTACTGGCTTTACTACGCACTCACTTTTATGGGCGGTGCTAGGCGTCAAATATTCACCGTATTTGCTGGCTTTTTAATGGTTGAAAAATTTGGCTATAGCGTGTCAGATATTGCGGCACTATTTTTGATCAATCATTTGTTTAATTGGGCCTTTGCCAGTCGCATTGGCGTCATTGTCGGGCGTATAGGTGAACGTCGAGCATTGACATTTGAGTACTGTGGTTTATTTTGTGTATTCACNGCCTANGCCTTCGTTGATAGCGCTGCTTGGGCCGGTGCACTCTATGTGGCCGATCATCTATTCTTTTCNCTGGCGATTGCGATTAAAACTTATTTCCAAAAAATTGCTGATCCCGCTGATATGGCCTCCACCGCAGGGGTTGCCTTTACCATCAATCATATTGCCGCGGTGTTTATTCCTGTGCTATTTGGTTTGGTATGGTTAGTGTCACCGATGTTGGTGTTTTTGATGGGCTCCGCTATGGCGCTGATTAGCTTGCTATTGGCTCGCAATATTCCAACGCGACCGCGCGAGGGCTTTGAAGTGTTATGGGGTAAAGTTCAGCACTCAGGGAAAAGTTTGGTCTAGGTAAAATAGCTATTTTTCGGTGTCTAGAGGAGGCCGGTTTAAGGTGCTCCTCAACCAATTAAGCTTGGAGAGTATGGAGGGTGTTAGTGCAATCTTTCGTTCGAGAGCAAATTTGCCCGGATAATCCATCATCAGTAGCCCTGCCACCATGGTGAGAAGGCCCTGGCCGGGTAAAAATAACATAACTATACCAGCGAGCAGCAGCAGAGAACCGATGATGTTTTTGCCGATAAAAGCCAATAACCAAATACCTGGAAAGTTGTTTTTCCACGGTGGCGACTGACGTTTTTTAGGCACAAAATAGTCATTAGGAATCATCGCAACCAGCCAGGGAAGAGAGACTAGGCTAGCAACGAACACCGCTGCTGATACCAGACCAATGCCAACCAAAAGTTCTTGGTTTTCAGTAATCCAAAGTATAATTTCGTTCACGATCACTCAGGCATCTCATAGGGCAATGGCACCTGAGTAAGCTCAACGAACTCCTTTTCAGCAAATTTTATCTGAGCACAATCAGCAGACTTAATGGCCAAAATAGCTAGTATTTCGATGCTCTTATCACTCGCTAGTGCCACGTCTGCAACCGTACCAATGACCTTGCCTTCGCTGTTAATAAGCCCTTCACCTATTGTCGGTAGAGTTGATGTAGCTAGTTTAAGAATGTACATGCGACGTTTTACGCTGCCGCGATAATGTGCCCGTGCGACAATTTCTTGACCGGTATAGCAGCCTTTCTTGAAACTGATATAGTTTTGAGCATCAAGGTTAATCATTTGAACGATAAACGTATCCGATGACTCTGCGATGACATCTGCCATACCGCTGCGGATACGCAATAAGTCGCTGTAGCCTTGGCCTGCAGGGATTAGATCCGCACAGACACTACTGAGGCACTCATGCGCATGATTAGCGTGTAGGCTGAGTGAATAGGTCCCAGCGCCGATGGGGCGACTTGTGTTTGGATTGATGTCGTCCGCGACGGTTACTGCATCTGGGCCGGAAACAAGAAAATTGATAAATTGATTGGTGACCTCGGTAATGTCGACTTTGAAAAACACTGAATATTTTTTGAAGCTGGCCATAGCCAATTCAACTACCGATGGATGGGTCTCCAACAACAAGTCACCCTGGCTGTCACGGCTGACGCTAAATAAAAATATTATTCTTCCTTTGGGCGTGAGATGAGCGCCGTTGAGAGAAGCGTCGGCGCCCAGTTGATTTAAATCACAGGTGACCTGGCCCTGTAAAAATTTTTCGCTGTCAGGTCCGCATAGCTTTATAAAGCCGCGATGATTAGTGCTGACAACGGTTTTATGGTGCAGCGCAGGATAGTCGATAGGTGATTCACCAAAAGATGTCACTACAGCACTATTTTTGCTGTCTATTGCAATAGAATATGTCGGGAAAAGTTGTTGCCAGTCCATAGGTTTGAACGACCCTGTAGGTTTATGGGTGATTGTCTCTTATAATAGCGCTTTTACTTACTGAATAATAAATTATGAATAAAAATCGTCTAGTGTGGGCGAGTCGCCGCGGTATGTTAGAGCTCGATCTTATTCTCGCCCCCTTCGTGGAAAATGTCTATGATTCACTGACAGAGGATGATCAACTTCGCTTTGAAGTGTTGTTGGAGTGCGAAGATCAGACCCTGTTTATGTGGTTCATGCAGCGAGAGCAGCCAACCGATCCCAACATGCAAAGGATATTGCAGATAATCCGTGACAGTCGCCAAAAATTATCAAAGGTTTCTTCTTAAGCCATCTAGAGTACAGTTTTATGCGAGCCTCGGGCTGATGCTGACGGTTATTTTTTTGTTGGTGATTCTGCCAATATTATTGTGGCCAAAAACGATCGCCATCGCCGTTATTATAGTTTTATTGGTACGCGCTGTTTTTGTGTGGGGTAATGCCCAGAACCAGATATTACTGTTCAACCCTGAGACCGACTATTGGCAGCTGGATGGGGCTGAAGAATACCAGGAACTGCGTTTGAAACCCGATCAGTTTGTTACCGCAGGGCTGGTTATTATGTACTTTGAAACGCCTCAGGGATCAGTCATCAAACGCTTCATTACTCGCGATGTAGTTAGTAAGGCCGACCACCATCGATTGCGGGTGCTTTTGCTAGCTCGAAGTCACTAGACAGTTGTTAGCGAATTAAGCTTCATCTTGGTTAACAATCACATCTTGGCCCGCATAGTTAATCGGTACCATTATGGTGTCTCGAGCGATTGGCGATAGGTCTGGATAATCAAGCGTATAGTGCAGTCCACGACTTTCTTTACGTTGCATGGCGCAGCGTATGATTAACTCCGACACGGTGGCAAGATTACGTAACTCGAGTAGATCCCGGGTAACCTTGCAGTTACTGTAATATTCTTGGATCTCATTTTGTAACAATTTAATGCGATGTTGGGCTCTTTGAAGTCGTTTGTTGGTGCGAACAATACCAACATAATCCCACATAAAGCGTCGTAACTCGTCCCAGTTATGGGAGATAACTACGTCTTCATCAGAATGGCTGACTCGTGATTCGTCCCATTCAGGAATAAAGTCCGGCTGTGGGATTTGTGCTACATCTTGATTTATTTTTCGCGCCGCGTTCTGCGCATAAACTAAACATTCGAGTAGCGAATTACTGGCCATGCGATTAGCACCGTGTAATCCAGTAAAGGCGTTTTCCCCAATAGCATAAAGATTTAACAGGTCGGTTTGTCCATCGTGAGACACCATGATCCCACCGCAAGTGTAGTGGGCCGCCGGGACAACGGGAATTGGGTCAGTGGTTATATCAATACCAAAAGTTAAGCATTGTTCATAAACGGTTGGGAAGTGTTCGACAATAAAGTCCGCTGACTTATGGCTAATATCAAGATATAGGCAATCACTGCCCAGTCTTTTCATTTCATGGTCGATTGCNCGAGCGACTACGTCTCGGGGTGCAAGCTCCGCATCGGGATGGAAGTTACCCATAAAAGTACTACCATCAGGTAATCGCAATATGGCACCTTCACCACGCAGGGCTTCGGTAATAAGAAACGACTTAGCCTTGGGGTGATATAAACAGGTTGGATGAAATTGATTAAACTCTAGATTGGCGACTCGACAGCCTTTACGCCATGCCATAGCGATACCGTCACCGCTGGCGCCATCTGGNTTGCTNGTGTAAAGGTAAGCTTTACTGGCACCACCTGAGGCGAGAATGACGCTCTTAGCATGAAATAGGGCAATAACNGAGGTTTTAATGTCTAATAAGTAAGCGCCAGTACAGCGAATTTTGCGCGAGTTCTTATCGGCTTGAGTGACTAAGTCGACCGCACAATGTTGTTCGAAAATATCAATGTTGTCCGCGGCAATAACTTGCTCTACNAGGGTGCCGGTAACCTCTTTACCGGTAGCGTCTGCGGTGTGAAGAATTCGCCGATGACTATGCCCCCCTTCTTGAGTGAGATGATAATTTTGTTGATCATTTTCTCGGGTAAAGGCAACCCCTTGCTCTATTAACCATCGCACTGCGTCAGGGCCATTTTCCACCACAGTACGCACAGAATCCTCATGGCATAGACCAGCACCGGCAATTAGCGTATCCGCGATATGGGCCTCGGCGCTGTCATTTTCATCAAAAACAGCGGCAATTCCGCCCTGAGCGAGCCACGATGCTCCGCCTTGCAGGGAAACTTTGCTGATCAGAGCGACCCGCAATTGTTTGTCTAGTTGCAGTGCGCTGGTTAGTCCGGCAGCACCACTACCAATAATAAGGACGTCATAAAGATAAGTTTGCTTCATTGCTATGTCACACAGGTAGGGTCGGTCATGATAATATAAGATTTTGATTCAAGCGAACTTAACAGCTCCTTGGTGGTCTCTAATTAGACGCTGGCTAAAGTTGCAGTAATGCTTGCTTCATTAATTTTACTGAAGAGTGACAGAAACGGATTACCGAATGGTCGAAAAAAAAGCGCAGCCTTCTGATGAGCAGTTGGTGGTAAGGGTACAGAAAGGCGACAAAAGAGCTTTTGACCTGTTAGTGTTGAAGTATCAACAAAAGGTGCACTCTATCGTCGGTAGATTTGTTCGCGATACTGACGAAGTGGCCGATGTGGTCCAGGAGTCTTTTATAAAGGCTTACCGTGCTATACCCAATTTTCGTGGCGACAGTCAGTTTTATACCTGGCTTTATCGTATTGCAGTGAATACGGCGAAAAATTATTTAGTCTCAAGAAGCCGACGCCCGCCGTCTTCCGATATTGATGTGGCTGATGCTGAATATTACTCAGGTAGTGACTATCTAAAAGACTTAGGTAGTCCAGAGAATAATTTATTTAGGGATGAGCTTGAAGCCGTTATTGTTAAGGCAATTGCCGACTTGCCTGAGGATTTGCGAACAGCGCTGACCTTGAGAGAATATGAAGGACTCAGTTACGAGGGGATTTCGGAAATTATGGATTGTCCCGTAGGTACTATTAGATCGCGTATTTTTAGGGCGAGAGAAGCCATTGATGCGCATGTGTTAAAATTAGTTAATACTGAATAAAGATTTGGTGAACCTTTTTGATTAGGTTCGGTCATAGNGTGGGTATAGTNAAGAGTTGTCAACTTTAGAGGCATGAAAATGAGTCAGTATGATGAACATTTAGGTGAATCTTTGTCCGCGTTAATGGACGGAGAAGCCAGTGATTTAGATACTCGCAGAGTGCTCAAGGAGTTAGCCTCAGAGGATAGCCATAATGCCATGCAGATGCGTGATAAGTGGCGACGTTATCAAAGTGTATCCTCGGTGATGAAAGGCGATGTAGCCTCTACTATTGATTATTCCGCGGCCATTGCTGATGCAATTGGTAGTGAGGCGGTTTTCAAGGTGAATCCACTGACCAAGATTCTAAGTTCCTCGGGTCGCTTTGCAATTGCGGCATCGGTGGCTTTGGTCGCAGTTTTGGGTGTTCAGCAGTTCAATCAATCTGCTAATCTAACCGATGAGACTGTTGAATTTGCCTTCATAGACGAAACCTCAGTGGAAGGCTTGGTTGGTCCTGCCAATCAGTTTCCCGCTGGATGGGCCTTGTCTGAGGAAACGCAGGTGCGTACGGTGAGTGCGGAGAGTATCGAGAAAAAGGCATACTCGCAGCAGGAAGGTCGTGCTTATCTAGCTTACGTAATGGCTAGGCATGCTTCGAATGCACCTTACATTAGAAGCCAAGGAATGTTGCCCTATGCTCGCTTGGAAGATCGCAAAACAATAACTGATCAGGAATAATTATTAGTCGTGACCCATATTTCCAAAATCAAAAGTTTCAAAATGGCGGTTATTATGACCGCCATTTTTGTTTCTACCTCTGCTGTATCCCAGCAAAACAAAATAGCCTATGACCTNATGGNTTCTATGATTGAGGCTTCAAATAGCTTGAACTACTCGGGGCTGGTGACCTATGAAAAGGCAGGCCGGCTAAAAACGTCAAAAATGCTTCATCTCATTCGTGACGACATGACCTTTGAACAATTGACNCATCTGGATGGCCCTGCAGGTCAGATTTCATGGCGAAGAACAGATGGGGGCTGCGAAAAGGCGGCAGCAGCAGATATAGAAATTGGCTCGCGCCCCATTCTTACTGGCGATAGCTTTGAACGAATAAAAGCCTCATATTCTTTTGAAATAAGGGGGCAGTCACGAGTTGCTGGCCGCGAAGCTACCACGATAATATTAAAGCCGAAGGATAAATTTCGTCTACCACACTTTGTGGCAATTGATAATNAATCCAACCTTATGTTGATGTCGGTGATATTGAGCCTTGCTGGAAAGCCATTAGAGCGGTTTCAATTTGTTGAAATTGAAGTGGGGGGTGATCTAGATTCTATGCTTGTACCCGATGCNCAGACTAACCTTGACGAGCATTGCGTTAATGCCGTTAGCCAGGCACCTGCGGGGGAATGGAATGTTGGTTTGGTGCCCCCAGGCTTCTTTTTGACTAGCTCAAAAAAAGAGCCCTCGATGGGCCAGAGTGTTTTAGGTTTTTCTGACGGATTGACCACTTTTACTGTGTTTATCGAGTCTGCTCAAATAAGCTCTAAAATTCCACCGTTTACGTACACTCATGGCGCCACAGCGGCGGTGAGTACCAAACTTAAAGTCCAAGGCGATGAATTTACGGTGTCGGTTGTAGGTGAAATTCCCATTGATGGGGCCAAACAAATTGCTCAGTCGGTCAATCATGCATCTAAAATANTAAAACTGCCGTAACTTCAAAGGTGATGCAATGATTTTAGAANCGGGAATTGTCGTCAGTAAAGCAGCGCATAGTGTGATGGTCGAGACCATTCAAAAAACTACCTGTGATAGCTGTNCCGCCCAGCCAGGTTGCGGTCATTCGGTGCTCTCAAAACTGACCAGCAGTTCTGTTCAAATCAGGGTGCTGCTAGGGGATTTTGACGCCAATGAAATACGCTTGGGTCAATCAGTGACTATTGGTATACCAGACCATGTGGTGGTCAAAGGCTCGCTTCTGGTCTATTTGGTGCCGCTAACAGGTGCTTTGTTGGGGGCTTGGTTGATGGGGTCCCCTGTCAAGAGTCCTGAGCTTGATTTGATTAGTGTTTTGGGTGCGTTTGTAGGATTGGTGTGCGGTGGAATGTTTGTTCATTTACGCAGCCAAAAGAATGACAACAATGCTGAAAATAACCCTATTTTGTGTGATATTGACAAAAACCCAAGGATGTTTGAGGGTATCAGCTAACTTTTATGAGAAATTTTAATGGAGTATTCAGTGCTTAAAAAAGTAATCTTAGTTTCTTATCTATTGATTTTCTGCAATACCAATGCCTATGCAAGTTTACCGGACTTTACCGACNTAGTTGAAGAGGTAGCGCCCGCGGTTGTCAAGATAAATACAGTGAGTAAGCCNATTGCCAAGGGTGATCAGCCGAGACTGCAGGGGCAGATGCCGGAGATATTTCGAGAGCTACTCGAACAACGGCAGCGGCCAGTTCGGCCGTCGCGGACCATGGGGTCGGGTTTTGTAATATCTAATGATGGATATATTTTAACCAATCATCATGTGGTGGATAAAGCGGAAGAAATTCAGGTGCAGTTTGCTGATCGAAGCGAGTACACAGCGACTATTATAGGGTCAGATCGACGCTCGGATTTAGCCTTACTCAAAATTGACGCGAAAGATTTGCCCAGTCTCAAGTTTGCTGAGTCGGACACGACTAAAGTGGGGGCTTGGGTGCTCGCAATAGGATCTCCCTTTGGGTTAGATTATTCGGTGACAGCGGGCATTGTTAGCGCTATTGGTCGCAGTCTTCCAACCGAGCAAGGCGAAAATTATGTGCCTTTTATTCAAACAGATGTGGCCATTAATCGCGGTAACTCGGGCGGTCCGCTTTTTAATCTTGACGGCCAGGTGGTTGGAATTAACTCCCAAATTTATTCTCCCACCGGCGGTTCGGTCGGCTTATCTTTTTCAATTCCGGTGAGCATAGCCAGCAATGTGGTTGCCCAATTACGAGAAAATGGCAAGGTTAAACGCGGTTTTCTTGGCGTCGGTATTAGCGATGTGAATAAAAGTTTGGCTGAGGCCATGGGCCTGCCAAGCCCTATGGGCGCAGGGATAAACTCTGTAATGCCTGGTAGTGCGGCTGATGATGGTGGGATTCTTCCTGGCGACATAATCGTCAGTGTCAACGGTCAGTCGATTTTGCGCTCGGGAGATTTACCCCATATCGTTGGTCTGATCGAACCTGGCAAGTCGATTAAAATAGTGGTTTATCGAGAAGGTAAACAGAAAAAGTTAACCGTCAAGGTTGGCGCTTTGGAAGGCGATGAGGATGCGCTAGCAAGTCGCAGTGAGGATGCAGATCGGCTCGGNATTACTGCGGTTGCNGCTGAGCAAAGCCAGCTTCGTTCGCTGCGATTACGCGGTGGCATTGTCGTCTCTGAGGTTTCAGCCGACTCACCTGCAGATGTTGCGGGATTAAGAGTTGATGACATTATCGTTCAGCTTGGTTATAGCCGAATTGATGACCTCGATGAATATGACGCAGTGATTGGCGAGCTTCCTGCAAATACACCGGTAGCAATCCGATTTTATCGTGGCGGGAACGCGGTTTTCAGAACCATACAAATTAACCAATAAGCTAAATATTAGGCGCTTTTTTCAACNTCATTTGAACAAAGCGTCGATNGCGTCTAGCCTGCAAATAGGCTAGACTGCGCCCGCTTATTTGAACGGTAGTAAAAAACTTTTGTCTGACCTTAGTCATATTAGAAACTTCTCTATCATTGCCCATATCGATCATGGTAAATCCACGATCGCCGATCGCTTTATCCAAATGTGTGGGGGCCTTAGCGAAAGAGAGATGGCAGCTCAAGTTCTTGACTCGATGGATATCGAGCGCGAGCGNGGCATTACTATTAAAGCGCAGAGCGTTACTTTGCCCTATGTGGCAGCCGATGGAAAAACCTATCAATTAAATTTCATCGATACCCCGGGACACGTTGATTTTTCCTATGAGGTTTCTCGGTCCCTGGCTGCCTGCGAAGGTGCACTGCTGATTGTCGATGCGGCTCAGGGCGTAGAGGCTCAGTCAGTGGCAAATTGTTATACGGCGATTACTCAGGGTCTTGAGGTTATTCCCGTCCTAAACAAGATGGATTTACCTCAAGCTGAGCCAGAAAAAGTTATCAATGAGATAGAGAATATTATTGGTATTGAAGCGGATGGGGCCGTTCGTTGCAGCGCAAAGACTGGCGAAGGCATCATCGAAATACTCGAAGAATTGGTACAGAAAGTGCCACCGCCTGTGGGTGATGTAGATGCACCGTTGCAGGCATTGATTATTGACTCTTGGTTTGATAACTACCTAGGTGTTGTGTCTTTAGTACGAGTAATGCAGGGAACCCTGCAAGTCAAAAATAAGATAGTGGCTAAATCAATAGGCAAGGGCCATGTGGTAGACAGCGTTGGTGTGTTTACGCCCAAACGCAAGGAAACTGGAGTTTTAAGGGCTGGCGAAGTAGGCTTTATGGTTGCCGGTATTAAAGATATTCTCGGTGCGCCGGTTGGTGACACGGTCACTAATTTGAGCACTTCAGATGTTGACTCATTGCCCGGGTTTCAGCGTATTAAACCGCAAGTTTATGCCGGTATGTTTCCGATCGATTCAGATGATTTTGAGGAGTTTCGTGAAGCGCTCAGTAAATTGGCGGTTAATGATGCCTCTCTGTTTTACGAGCCGGAAAGTTCTGACGCATTAGGATTCGGTTTCCGCTGTGGTTTTCTTGGCATGTTGCACATGGAAATCATTCAAGAGCGTCTTGAGCGGGAATATAATCTGACCTAATTACCACTGCACCTACAGTTGTTTACGAAATAATTACCTCGAAGGGTGAAACACTCTATATGTCTAATCCCTCTGATCTCCCAGATCCGGGCCAAATAGACGAAATGCGCGAACCGATTTGCGAAGCGAGCATTCTGGTGCCAAAAGAATATGTGGGTAATGTCATCACTCTTTGTGTTGAAAAACGCGGTGTTCAAAAAGATATGCAATTTGTCGGTGGCCAAGTTGCCATTCGCTATGAGCTGCCTATGAGTGAGGTGGTGATGGATTTCTTCGACCGGTTAAAGTCGGTTAGCCGTGGCTTTGCTTCCTTAGATTATAATTTTGTACGCTTTGAAAAGGCGTCACTAGTCAAACTCGACATTTTAATTAATGGTGACAGAGTGGACGCTTTGGCGGCAATTACCCATCGTGATTACTCGATCCAAAAAGGCCGAAATTTGGCCGAAAAGATGAAAGAATTGATACCGCGCCAGATGTTTGACGTGGCTATTCAGGCTGCGATAGGTGGCAGTGTGGTCTCGCGAACGACGGTGAAGGCACTGCGCAAAAATGTGACAGCAAAATGCTATGGTGGTGATATTTCTAGAAAGAAGAAGTTACTTGAGAAGCAAAAGGCCGGTAAAAAGCGNATGAAGCAGGTCGGCAATGTTGAAATACCTCAGGATGCGTTTTTGGCGGTATTGAGAAGTTAACCAACTCCGAACGTAGATGTCGGAACAGGNCTGGTAAAGATGGATTTTAATTTCGAACTAATTTTAACCGTAGCATTCTTGATCACGGGGTCCTTTTGGCTGGTTAACCGATTTTTAACCAAGCAAGAAGAAGGTGTAATGGAATTTTTCGCGTCCTTAGCGCCGGTCTTAGGTTTTGTGTTGATTTTACGTTCGTTTATTGTCGAGCCATTTCAAATCCCCTCCAGGTCAATGGTCCCAACCTTAAAAGTTGGAGATTTTATACTGGTTAGTAAGTGGAATTATGGGGTCCGTTTGCCCGTCATCAGGACTAAGATATTTGATGTGTCATCTCCTCAGCGAGGAGATGTCATCGTATTCTTTCCTCCCCATGAAGATCGTTATTTCATCAAGCGTTTGGTGGGTTTGCCCGGTGACAAAGTNCAGGTTGTCGATGGTANTCTTTATGTTAATGACCAAATGATGGAGCAAACTAAGTCTTCTATCGATGCAGGTGCGCCTCGCTCTGTGGTGATGAATGAAAATCTTGATGGTGTCGAACATCGTATTCAAAAGCGAGTCCCACCGACGCGTCTCAGCCAAAATTTCGCGACATTGGTTCCTCAAGGGCATTACTTCATGATGGGTGACAGCAGAGATAATTCGAGTGATAGTCGAGTTTGGGGTCCCGTGCCAGAAGAGAGGATCGTGGGCAAAGCGTTTGCTCGATGGATGTTTTGGGATTCCTATAGCAGCATTCCTTCGTTCTCCCGAGCAGGGGCCATAGACTAGATTGTATGCTGTTACGATAAGCCTAGATAGAAGTATGCCGCACTACTCAATTGCAGCAGCTTTTAAGGGCGATGTTACACTAGCGCTTTTAAAGTACGTTTCCCTAAATAAAACGTCGGTTTAAGATAATGTTTCATGGGCATTGCAATGGCTTCTAACCTTGAGCAACTTCAGCGAAGATTGGGTTATGTTTTTGATGACCCAGAGTTGCTAATGCTTGCGCTATCGCATCGAAGCTTTACAGGTCCTAATAATGAACGTATGGAGTTTCTTGGTGATGCGGTATTGGGGCTGGTTGTCACTGATTATCTTTATAGAGAGTTTTCTGACGCGCGCGAGGGTGAGCTGAGTAGAATGCGCTCCCATATTGTGCGCGGTGAGTCACTGGCCGAGGTTGCCAAAAAACTTGAGTTAGGTGCGGATATATTACTTGGCCCGGGGGAGATGAAGAGCGGTGGTCACCGGCGTGATTCGATTCTTGGTGATACNGTTGAGGCATTGCTTGGTGCGGTCTACCTAGATCAAGGGATAGAGGCCGCCAGGGATCGTATCTATGATTGGTTTAAGTCATTATTTGAGAGTGCGCTGGAAGTAAAGCCTCTCAAAGACTCAAAAACGACACTTCAAGAGTGGTTGCAGCAGCGTGGCAAGTCGTTACCTGACTATAAGCTTGTTGATATGGGTGGTGAAGCGCACAGTCGATTGTTTACCGTCAGCTGTAAAATTGGTGCAGTCACACAAGAAAAGACTGCTACAGCAAGTAGTCGTCGTCGTGCGGAGCAGATGGTCGCTGAGCAATTATTAACTGAATTGGAGAAAAAATAGTGACCACAGAGCAAACTTACTGCGGCTATGTGGCGATCGTTGGTCGTCCTAATGTTGGCAAATCTACTTTGCTCAACCATATACTGGGTCAAAAGCTCTGTATAACATCGCGCAAGCCACAAACAACACGTCACACCCTCTTGGGTATAAAAACAAAAGATAACGTGCAGGTCATCTTTGTTGATACTCCTGGAATCCATACTAATCAAGAGCGTGCGATCAATCGGGTCATGAATCGCTCTGCGGCCAGCGTAATTGCTGACGTGGATTTGGTGATCTTCGTGGTAGACCGGTTTGAATGGAGTGAGGCGGATGAATATGTTGCCAAGTACTTGTCCAACAATGATGTACCAGTCGTGGTGGCGGTGAATAAAGTGGATATGATTGAGGACAAAGAAGCACTGTTACCTCATCTTCAATTTCTCTCGAGCAAAGTTAATGCGGTTGAATTCATTCCTTTGTCGGCGCTTCGAAAAACTAATTTAGATGAACTTGAGGCTAAGATCCAAAGCCATATTCCAGAGAAGATGCATATCTACCCAGAAGATCAAATTACTGACCGAAGTGAACGCTTTTTGGCGGCAGAAATCGTGCGCGAAAAAATCACTCGACAGTTGGGCGCTGAAGTTCCCTATCAGGTGACTGTAGAAATTGAACAGTTTCGTGTTGAAGGAAAAATCACCTATATCGATGCGCTTATATTAGTAGAGAGAGACGGTCAGAAGAAAATTATTATTGGTACTAAGGGCGAACGTCTCAAGAAGATTGGCGAACAGGCTCGGGCAGATATAGAGAGTTTATTAGACTGTAAGGTTATGCTTAGGACTTGGGTTAAGATCCGCAGTGGTTGGTCTGACGATGAGCGCGCGCTGCGTAGCTTGGGCTATATGGATGAGTGATCTAGGGTGAGAATCGACGGTGAAGTTGGTTTCGTTCTGCATACCACGCCTTACCGTGAAACCAGTCTTTTAGTCGACTTATTAACGGTGCATCATGGGCGTATTCGCTGTGTTGCTAAAGGGTACCGAAAACCCAATAAAAAGGGCATCAGTCGCGCGCTTTTTCCTTATACCGAACATCAATTTAGCTGGCAGGGCCGCGGAGACTTAAAGACGTTGACTCACGCAGATGCCGTGCAAGCACCAGTATTTTTAGACAGTGCCTGCTTGTTTACTGGCCTGTATGTGAACGAGCTTTTTTATCGGTTACTGCACGAGCATGATCCTCACGAAACCCTTTTCCAGCAATACAAAAAATTTCTGTTACAGCTAAGCCAGGGTCGTCCTGATGAGAGGCAGTTAAGAGAATTAGAAATGTGTCTGCTTGAAGAGCTGGGTTATGGGTTAGTGCTGGATGTTGAAGCCATTGATGGAAACCCTTTACTTGGTGACAAGCTGTATAACTATATTCCTGAGCGAGGTTTAGTGGAGTGCTTTAAACAGACCAAAATCGTTCCTGGTGTCTATCGTGGCTCAGATATCATGGCCTTTTCTGCCGGTGAATTTGATCAGGTTTCGGTGACTAGAACCGCTAAGCAGCTTTTGCGTAGCGTGATAGACTTCTACCTGGGCGGACAAAAGTTACATAGCCGTGAGCTCTACAGGCAGCACTTAATGAGTGCTGAGAGATCTACCGATGGCGCATCTAAGGAATCCTCATAATGGTTATAGGTATTGGTACTGATATTGTAGAAATCGCCAGAATAGCAGACGTTTTAGATCGTCAAGGGGATGCGTTTGTCCAACGTATTTTAACGCACAGTGAGCAAAAGCAATATCAGGCTAGTAAACAAAAGGCGGCTTTTCTGGCTAAACGATTTGCGGCGAAGGAAGCTGTGGCCAAGGCCTTGGGTACGGGTATAGGCAGTGGGGTGAGCTTTCAGGATATGACGATTAGTAACGATGAAAAAGGNGCTCCCTCAGTGAGTTTGTCGGCGGGGGCCGCTCAGGTTGCCGCTGAGAAGTCGGCACGAAAAGTACTGCTGAGNATTGCTGATGAACAGAAGTATGCCATTGCTTATGCGATGCTGTCAGACTAGGTATAGATGAGTCGGTTTTGACTCAGCTTTTAGAACGATGCAAGGCGCGATTATGGATTTCCCTTCAATTGACCAATCTATCGGCAATACTCGCTTGGTGAGACTCCAGCGGATGCCAGGCAATACGTCGAATATTATTCTCGCCAAGATGGAGGGCGATAATCCTGCCGGTAGCGTTAAAGATCGTCCAGCTGTGAACATGATTATGAATGCCCAGTTGCGCGGAGAAATTGCCCCTGGTGATCATCTTATTGAAGCAACTAGCGGCAATACCGGTATTGCACTTGCCATGGCTGCGGCAATGATGGGTTACAGAATGACGCTTATTATGCCTATCACTGCGACCATAGAACGCAAGATGGCAATGCGCGCTTACGGTGCAGAACTTATCGAGGTGACCGCGGCTGAGGGTATGGAGGGCGCGCGTGATCAGGCCTTAAAAATGCAGTCTGAGGGGCTGGGTAAAGTGCTCGATCAGTTCAACAACACTGATAATCCGTTGTCCCATTTTGAGGGTACCGGCCCCGAGATATGGCGAGATACCGGCGGCACAGTGACACACTTTGTTAGTTCTATGGGAACCACTGGCACCATCATGGGTGTCTCAGCCTATCTTAAAGAGAAAAACCCATTGATTGAGATTATTGGGCTCCAGCCGGAGGAGGGCGCTTCTATTCCTGGTATTCGACGTTGGCCAAAAGCTTACCTGCCGGGAATTTTTGATGCGGCGAAAGTTGATACAACTCTAGATGTCTCCCAGCAGGATGCCGAACAGACGATGCGCAGATTGGCTAAGGAAGAGGGAATATTTTGTGGTGCCTCAGCTGGCGGAGCGGTATTTGCAGCGTTAAAGCTGAGTGAACAGTTAAACAACGCGGTGATTGTTACGATCATCTGCGATCGTGGGGACCGTTACCTGTCCTCTGGCGTTTATGGTTGAAGCTCGGCCCTGATTAAGGAAGGCTTTACAGATGATGAATCAAAATCTAGCGGCACAATATACTATCCAAGACCTGCGTTATTTAATGCGCCGCTTACGAGATCCTGAAACAGGTTGCCCTTGGGACTTAAAACAAACCTTTCGATCAATAACCAGTCATACCCTAGAAGAGGTTTATGAGGTGGTTGATGCCATTGAGAGAGATGATATTACTCACCTTGGAGAGGAACTTGGTGATTTACTGTTTCAAATCATTTTTTATAGCCAGTTAGCTGAAGAGCAAGATCAGTTTAGTTTTGAGGAAATTGTTAATACCATCACTCATAAATTGATCCGCAGGCATCCCCATGTATTTCCGGAAGGTACACTTGAGTCGTCTCGACTGAGCATGGCAGAGTCAGAAATAGTTGAGATAAAACAGGTTTGGGAAGCTATTAAACGGCAAGAGAGGTTGGACAAGGGCGCGAGCCAAACACTGGATGATATCCCTTTAGCGCTGCCGGCGTTGAATAGAGCGGTAAAACTGCAAAAACGTGCTGCTAGCGTCGGTTTTGATTGGCCGGATATACAGCCAGTTGTTGACAAGATTAATGAAGAACTCATTGAGCTCGATATTGAAATCAAGGCTGGCGATAGGGATCGTATGGCTGATGAGTTGGGCGATTTGTTATTTAGCTGCGTCAATTTAGCAAGGCATTTGAAGCTAGATCCCGAAGTATCGATGCGTGCTGCCAATGAAAAGTTCAAACGACGTTTCGAGTCGATGGAGTTATTGGCAGGAGAAAAGAAAATCGAAGATCACTCTGCCGATCAGTTGGAATCTCTGTGGCGGAAAGTAAAACAGTCAGAGTAACATTCAGCTCAGTAATCTAGGGTATTTGGAGAGCGGTTTGCTCAAACTCAGGCTTGTTCGAATATTCCATTCCGTGTATTGTACTCGGCCGATTAAACGAACGTCTGGATGATATGTTAATTGGGTTAAAATTCAATGGTCTTCACCGAATACTTGCCGGTATGGGAGATGAACTTTTCCTTTAAGTGGAAAAATCTGGTAGTTAATTTAGGAATTGCGCTAATGAGAGTTATATTGTTAGGTCCACCCGGTGCCGGTAAAGGTACCCAAGCACAATTTATTACAGAACAGTATTCAGTGCCGCAAATATCGACTGGAGATATGCTGCGTGCAGCGGTTAAAGCAGGGTCGGCATTGGGTGTGGAGGTGAAGGGAATAATGGCGTCTGGTGGTTTGGTGTCTGATGAATTGATCATCGCGCTGGTAAAAGAACGTATCTCGCATGCTGACTGTGAGCGTGGATATTTATTGGATGGCTTCCCTCGAACTATCCCTCAGGCCCAGGCGATCATTGATGCTGGCATTATCATTGATGCGGTTGTTGAGATTCGGGTCGAAGATAATGAAATTGTATCTCGATTGAGCGGTCGTCGTGTCCATGAGGGCTCCGGGCGTATCTATCATATCAATCATAATCCTCCGACCACTGATGGTATGGATAATGAAACCGGTGAACCACTAATGCAACGTCCGGATGATTTAGAAGAGACAGTGCGTAATCGACTTTCTGTCTATCATATGCAGACGCAGCCTTTAGTGAATTTCTACACCCAGCTAGCCGCTTCAGATGATCCAGCGCCGACATTTTCTACTGTTGACGGTCTCGGCTTACTCGCGGATGTGCAAGCAAGATTAGTCGCAGCGCTGCGATAGGTTTAGCGTCTAACACTCATGTTAGGCTAGAGAATATCTCTCAGACGGACCATATCTGCCGCTATTGAGCTGTTCCATGGCATACTTTGGATGGAGAGATCGAGTCAATCCCTCGAGTGCTTTTAGTTTTTCAGGCGAAGGGTTATAAAATCATAATGACATCAATACTAGCCATAGAAACATCAACAGAGGCCTGTTCGGTCGCGCTACATTGCATATCGGGGACCATTTCTCGCTATGCTGAAGAGCCNCGTTCACATACGCAACTGTTAATGCCAATGATTGAATCAGTACTCTCTGAAGCAGGAATTAAACCCACTGAGTTGGATGCTATTGGCGTGGCCATAGGTCCGGGGTCTTTCACCGGTCTACGCATTGGCTTTGCGGCCACACAGGGCCTTGCATTTGGTCTGGATATTCCAGTTATTCCTGTGTCATCGTTAGAGGTTATGGTGGCCACCTTTATGCGCAAGAATGCGAAGTCACCGTCACCTAGTAAACACAATCCACCGCTAAGAATCATGTCGATACTCGATGCGCGTATGGGTGAATTTAATTGTGGTTGCTACGCCATTGATGACCAGAGCGTTATTGCCGGTGAATTCAATGATCGACTGTTAACCGCTGCCGATGCTCAACAATGGGTTAAAGAGCTTTCTCCCAATGTTATTGTTGGTGACGGTGAAGCGCTATTATCGTCAGATTCAGGATGGCAGGGTATGCTTTCCTCTATTTATCCCGACGCAATAGATCTTCTTGGTATGGCAATAACTCGCTATGATAGTGGCCAGGCTGTGCCCATCAGTAGCGTCGACTTGGTGTACCTTCGAGGCGCTGATGCTTGGCAGAAAAGAAAGCGTATACGAGATGCATAAACTATGACTAAAAACGTCGCATTTATCGGTCTTGGTGTCATGGGTTTCCCAATGGCCGGCTGGTTGGCTAAAAATGATTATTCGGTGGTGGTTTACAATCGTACTACCGCTGTCGCTGAAAAGTGGTTGCATGCCTATGCAGGCTCTATGGCATTGACTCCGGGTGATGCTGCTGCCGGTGCAGATATAGTCTTTATTTGTGTGGGTAATGATCAGGATGTTTTAGAGGTAGTCTGCGGTGAGACAGGCGTTCTCTCAGCGATACGACAAGGATCAATCATTGTAGACCATACAACCACCTCGGCAGAGCTGGCTAAAAAGCTTGCGATTGAGGCCGAAAAGCAACAGTGTGAGTTTATTGATGCGCCGGTTTCCGGTGGCCAGCAAGGTGCTGAAAATGGCCAACTCACCGTCATGTGTGGCGGCGATGAAGACACCTTTAGGCGCATCACTGAGAGTGTTAATTGTTATGCAAAGGCGCTGAATTTACTTGGCCCAGTGGGTAGTGGGCAGTTGTGTAAAATGGTCAACCAAATTTGTATTGCAGGATTGGTGCAAGGACTTGCAGAGGGGTTGAATTTTGCACAACGAGCAGGACTTGATGCCCATCAGGTTGTCGATGTAATTTCTAAAGGTGCCGCCCAATCATGGCAAATGGAAAACCGCTATCAGACGATGCTGGCAGATCATTATGAGCATGGTTTTGCCGTGCAATGGATGCGCAAAGATCTTGC
>JGI24539J26755_10000251_pt1 | contig 24794 bp, 20 predicted proteins | sample NorSeaMetagenome_2_FD_26755 | JGI IMG/M metagenome (IMG submission 26755) | reverse complement strand
GCAGGTGCCGCGCCCCGCCGGAGTCCCGCACCAACGGGTTTCCTGTCCGCTGGAGATGGCTTCACGGCGGGGGTAGCCTCGTCCTCGTCGCCCACGAGGTCGTACATGCGGAAGTGTCCGCTCATCGCATCGCCGGTTGACCCGCCTCTCGCCGCGTTTGCCGGCCGTGTCAACCGCGTCGCACGCTTCGTCGGATGCGCCGCCGGGTCCACGGCACCATCCGTGGCCGTGGCCGATGAGGTTGACTCACCACCGCCAGATATGTCCTCCTGAGCCCTCTTGCGTGTCGCTGCCTCGACCGTCTGCACGAGCTCCCTCACGCGTCCCTCGTCCTGAGCATCTGCCACGGACAGGGTCATCTGGACGCGTCGGAACCTGCGCCTGCTGGGACGCCCCGTCCCCTCGAGGGGCGCTCGCTCGGATCCTTGGCCTCCTCCGATCGAACTCTGACGTCCGTCGACTGCATCTCCCAGCGCACCAGCCAGGGCCGCATCGAGCTCAGCCGCCAGAGCCGCATCTCGCGCCCGACGTTTCGCGGCGTGGCTCTCCTCGGCCTCCACCACGATGGTGTCCACCGGCGCGAGCTCCCTCTTGCGCTTCACGCGAACGACCACCGGCAGAGCGCTCGCCATGTTCCAACACCCGATGAGACCCCTCGTTCCAATCCACCAGCGCTCCGGCGCGCAGCTGACCCGTGCGAGAGGGACTGAGCGAGAGTACCCCCGGCGTGGTTTTTCTGTACTCCCAGACTGCCAGAGCGCTCCTGTCTCGTGGAAAATCAGCGGCCCTTTGTTTGCCCGGATGGTGCCCCCGCAGACACAAAAGGCCCGGCGAGCTCCGAGGTGATCGAACTCGCTCCAGGCGCTGGGTTCGAGAGACCTGCTCGATGAGTAGTAGTAACGATAAGGTGCCTATCCGCCGGCCGGGTGCGTCATTAAACCCCGTCTAACCAAGGAGCCGCGCCTTCCGGCATTCTCGCTCCAAAAAACCCCCTGGCGCATTTCCTCCCTAACACCTCCGTGGAATTCTCCGTCGTATCGCAGGCGGCCGGCCCGGAAAGCAGTGCTACATGATATGGCGCAGCCTCTTCGAGATTGACATGAAGTACGTTCCGATCAAACCGATCGGCAAGGGTGCCTACGGTGTGGTGTGCTCCGCGAAGGACTCGGAGACCGGCGAGAAAGTGGCGATTAAGAAGGTGAGTGAGATCCGCTGGCCAACAACCCCCGCGGTGGCCACCCCGCATCTCTCCCATGTTTTCCAGTTCTTCCGGACTGACTGTACGCGTTCCGAAACTCCAGATATCCAACGCCTTCGACAACGCGACGGACGCGCGAAGGACGCTCCGCGAGATCAAGCTCCTTCGNCGGTTGCAGCACGAGAACATCGTGNTGCTCAAGGACATCATGCGTCCCCCGTCCAAGGATGACTTCAACGACGTNTACCTGGTGTACGAGCTGATGGACACGGACCTCCACCAGATCCTGCGATCGTCTCAGGGCCTCAGCGACGAGCACAGCCAGTATTTCCTGTACCAGATCCTGCGCGGGCTCAAGTACGTTCACACCGCGCAGGTGCTGCACCGCGATTTGAAGCCCAGCAACCTGCTCTTGAACGCGAACTGCGACTTGAAAATATGCGACTTTGGNCTGGCGAGGACGTCGTCGGAGAGGGGGTTCATGACCGAGTACGTGGTCACGCGGTGGTACCGGGCGCCGGAGCTGCTGCTCAGCTGCGAGGATTACACGAGCGCGATTGATATCTGGTCGATGGGGTGCATCCTGGCCGAGATTCTGGGCAGGAAGCCCCTCTTCCCGGGGAAGGACTACATTCATCAGATGCGTCTCATAGTCGAGGTGCTGGGCTCCCCGAACGAGGAGGACTGCGCGTTCATCCAGTCCACCAAGGCGCGAACGTACATCCGCACGCTGCCGCACAGCCCGCAGGTTCGGTGGGACAGGATGTTTCCGAAGGGGAACCCTCAGGCGATCGACCTGCTGGACAAGATGCTCCAGTTCGATCCCAAGAAACGCATAACGGTGGAGCAGGCGCTGGAACACCCTTACCTGGCCGCCCTGCACGATCCAATGGTGGAGCCCGCGTCGGAGCCGGCGCCCTTCGAATTTGAGTTTGAGGATGAGGAGCTGCAGGAGGAGCAGCTTCGCGAGAAGGTGTGGGAGGAGATGCTGAGCTTTCACGGCGAGAGCAGCTTCGGGAAGGGTGGAGGATCGGGGGTTACCCCGATGATGAGTTGAGTCGGCAGTCGCCGGCGGGTACATTATTAATCAAAGTAACGAAATGAGCANAGCGCCCAGATTGTAAAACAGCAAAGACTCCGCTTCACAACGGCGAGCACGGCGTTCGGCGCTGGTCGCCATGTTGTCACTCGTATTTGACCTCGTTCAGGCGAATCCCACGGTCATGCTTGGTGTGCTGGCTCTCCTGATGACTATTAACATGGGAATCTTGCTCGGCGTCGTGCGCGAGCCCCGCGGAGCGAAAGGTGAGTTCAAAACGGGTCTTCCTCAAACTTTCGGCGCGTTACCCCCTCTTCCTTACCCGTCTCCGAGGGAATGGTGCTGACGACGACGAGCTTCGCAGGTGGCACCGGTAAATCGAGGACTCCTCGCTCCTGGAAATCTGTGCTCCTCGTGACCTCGCATCCTGACGATGAGAGCATGTTCTTCGGGCCGACGATTCAAGCGGCGAAGCGCATGGGTGCCCAGGTGCACATCCTGTGTCTGTCCACAGGCGATGCGGATGGGCTCGGCGAAGTCAGGGCCAAGGAACTCGACAGCGCAGGGGCTTATTTGGGTGTCACGTCCGTCGAATTAGTCGATGACTCGGCGCTTCGAGACGGCTTCGACGAGAAGTGGCCCGTGGAGGCTGTGGCGGCTCGGGTCGATGCTGCTGCGAGCAAGGTTGGCGCGGAGACTGTTGTGACGTTTGATGCGGGTGGGGTCTCGGGCCATCCGAATCACACCGCGACGTACCGGGGTGTACTGTACTGGATGCTGAGCGAGGACTACAGGGAGACTCTTCGCGGGGTGAGGCAGGTTTGGTCGCTGGTCACGACAAACACGGTGAGGAAGTTTGCGGGAGTGTGTGACGCCTTTGCCTCGTTCTTCCTTGAGCCCAACGCGATGCTGGCGGCGTCCAACCCGCTGGCGCTGATGCGGGCGATGACGATGCACGCGAGCCAGTTTGTGTGGTACCGGAGACTGTTCGTCGTGTTTTCGAGGTATTCGTACACGAACACGCTGAAGTGCCTCAAGGGTTGATAGATGATAGCAGTTGGTTGACCAGTCGNGTTTTCATTTTCGTCATTTTATGTTGAGTTACAGTCCGTTGTTCGTCCTACAGCGAACAAGGTTCGCCAATCTATCGTTTACATCTGTTCGATCCTGCCACCGGTCAGCGTGCCGCGGAAGCTCGCGTGCTGGATGAAGGCGCGGGCAGGGACCAGAACCCGATGCTACCGTCGTATGACCCGCTGTACACGCTCTCGGCATCCTCCCCCGTGGAGGTGAGCACGCGAACCGCGTCGTCGTGGCCTTCAAACTTCCCCACACACTGGAATGTTTCGGTGTTCCAAAACCTGACCGTGGTGTCGTAGGAGCCACTGATCAGGTGGCCTCGCATCACCGTGAGCGCCAACACAGCCTCCACGTGACCCTCGAGCACGCGAACGCACTCGAGCGACTGCGTATCCCAAACGCGGATGGTCTTATCCCAAGAGCCGCTGTAAAGGTAGCGGCTGTCCGCCGTCAGTACTCTCACGTTATCGTCGTGACCCTCGAAAACACTCACGCACTTGAACGTGTTCGCATCCCAAACCCGAACTGAGTTGTCGTCCGATCCTGAGAAGATGTANTTGAGCTCGGGCACCGGCGACGCCGCGAGGGCTCTGACCGCGTCAGTGTGACCCTCGAGCACGTGCACGGGCTCCAACGTCTCCGTGTGCCACACCCGCACTGTGTTGTCGTAAGAACCCGAGAACAGGTGCGCGCCGAGGACGCTTAGCGTGCGCACCGGACCGGTGTGACCCTCGAGCACCTTGAGGGGCTTCAGCGTGTTGATGTCGTACGCGCGGAGGGTCGAATCGTAAGAGCCGCTGAAGAGCTTGTCCCCAGCCACCGCCAACGAACGGACGGCGTCCGTGTGCCCGTGCAGTGACTTAATGCGCCTNAATGTGACCAGATCCCACACGCATATGCTGCAGTCGTAGGATCCAGAGAAGAGTTTGCCGTGCCGCTGACTCACCACCAGCGAGAGAACGGGCCTGGTGTGCTCCTCCAGCACGTGGACGCACCGGCGCGTCTTGGTATCCCAAGCGCGGATCGATTTATCCGCGGAGGCGCTAAACAGGTGCCCATCCGTCGCCTCCACCGCCCAAACGATCTCCTCGTGGCCCTCGAGCACGCAGTGGGGGCTGGTCTGCGCGTCGGACTCGCCGTCGGTGCCCCCAACCGCCTTCTCAGTCACGCTAGTGAGCTGCCTGTCGTTGAGCTTGACGTTGTTCGCGGCCGCCCACTCCGAGATGGCGCTACGAAGCGCGAAGTTGGGCAAAAGATCGAGGTTCCTGAGGCGACTGCCCGTGACCGGACACGTCTTGTGTCCCTGCTCCAACCAGCGCTTGATGCTTGGCCTATCGTACGTGTGGCCGGTGGCAACCATCACCGGATCTTTCATGAGCTCCATGGAGACGGGGCACAGGAAGTGGGGAGGTGCCGAGGCGGCTGCGGAGGGCGAGGGTGCCGCCTTGCCGCCGTGATCCTCGACGCCGACCTCCATCTTCGCGTCAACGTTCATGTCTCAACCCCGACCTCACGCGCCGAGAGAAAGAACTAAAACTAGTCTTTCTGGGGGAAAGACGAGGGGTCTAGGGATCCGACGTCCGAGGTTGGGCGCGCCGGTCTAGGCTCGCGCGGGTTCGGGGTCGGGGGTTTGCAGAGCGTGAAAAATGACACGCACCCCTACGCGACGTGCTCCGAAGAGACTCGCGGCGCTCTTTGACTACGCGCTCCTGGTTACCCGGGCTGACCAGCCTTTGAAAACCCACAAAGAGTTGAACGCTGCGCACGGTCCGAGAAAAAGCAAANNAGGAAGCGGCTTCCCGCCAAGAAAAGTCGTCGTCTCGAGNAACAGAGTCTACCAAATCGCGGACGCGAAGCGATGCCGACGGTTTGAAGTGACACATGTCCGCGGTGCTCGTACGGCATCCCTGCGTGCATCGANCCGGCCGTCCCTCGGGCTCTCGCTCGCGTACTCCTCTGTGCCCGGTGGCGACTTCTTCGTCAANGAGCANGGAGAGCAAGCGGGACTCGGCCAGGTCAGCAGTCGAGGGGCTCTGTGGCTCNGCTGACCTCCTGGTTAAGCGGATCGAGTCTTTCGCCTCGTCGAGGCCGGATATCGAGGGGATCGATAAGCTCGCGCGTGCCGCCGCTCGCGAGCGGGATTTCGCCGCGAGCCTTCTGGAGTCTCCGGACCCACAAAGAGGCATACAGGGGTGCGAAAACAATCTCAGGGGGCTGAGCTTGGAGTTGACGTGCGCAGAGTGGGCGCCCGGGGTGACGGCCGTGCGTAAGCGATTCGCGACTAGGTCGCCTTCCATCGGTGCAAAGCTCGGAGACGAGGAGGTGGTGGAGGTGGACGTCGTGGCGCAGGAGGGCATGCTGTGGATCGAATGCAAGGCGGAGAACGGAGCAATGGCGAGCAACATCGTCCCCCAGGCTTTGGCGTTGAAAACAGTAGCTTCAGCCAGTTGCAATCTTCGATGCTTCGGAAAGGCGCCCAAGGTTGTGGTTTACGCGACAGGAACTCTCGGAGATATCGAGGCAGGTTTCTTGAGTGACGCAGGAATCTCGGTCCTGAGCGCACGGGACGCCAGAATAGAGTCGCTGCCAAAACTCCCTAGGCGAACGTCGACGGCAAACTTGGACATCACCGCATTATTCGCCCTCGTTTCGAACGTGACGAACGGAGGGGCGACGAGGCCAATTTCTGAAGAAATGAATATATGGGCCGAACGCAAACCACAACATGCCGCGTGTTTGCGCGCGGAGATAGATGACCCCCTGAACCTTGAGGCCCAGCTCGCGGCATACGACCGGTTGATTGCCCACCCAAGCGTGGTTGAGCGATTCGAAGACATACTGAAAACCGTGGGTGGTCCAAAAGAGCGTCAAAGATGGGAGGAAAGATGGCAGCCTCGGATAAACGTGGTATCCCCTCACCTCGATGGTGACGAGAATACGGAGGACGGAGCTGAGGTACACAGCTTGGAGGAACGGGCCGCACAGGTCCGGAGCCTGAGTCGTTTGTCGCCACAACAGTTGGACCCATTCGAGCTCGGCGAGGTGGCCATGGCTCGGACTTTCACCGCAAACGGCCGCGCGGTGTCGAGCGCAGCGGAACAGGGCGTNCTTCTCGAGACATACGTACATCGAGCCGTATGGCTCGTGGGACTGTGACGACGANGCTGTGAGTANTTTTTTAGAGAACAGAGAGATGCAAAAGAACACACCTCGACCCCTAAGTTCGTACAGTCGCTCCGCGCAGCGAGGGATGGCGCTCAATGCGCTCGCCGCAGCACGCGTCATGGCGATGAAACTGTCTTCCTCGTCTAATGCTCTTAAGCGTCGGGCTGGCGGGCTGGTGGCTGTGGTGTACGTGTCCGAGGGCAAAGACGCCGATGCGGTGAACGTCCTCGAGACCGTCGCTGAGACGGCCTGCCAACAGCACGGCACGCGTGTTTTGAACGTGTTCAGAGACGACGAGTACAACCGCACAGGCTTTACATTAGGCGTTGGCGTCGATAGCCTTGCGGATGTCGCCACCCCGTCTGTCGAACCGCTGAAACAAAGCGCGTTGGCGCTGACCGAGCAGGCACTGAAGACCATCGATCTGAGAAACCACTCCGCGACTCACCCGAGGTGCGGAGCGGTCGATCACATCAGCTGTCACGCTGTTGGCGACGCGCCCGACGAATTGGCAACACAGCTCGCCAAAGGTCTCGGGAAGGGTATCGGCGATCGTTTGAAGGTTCCGGTGCTTCTCTACGGTCTCGCCAGTTCCACGGGGACTCAGCTCGCCGACCTTCGTCGCAAGTACGGGTACTTTAGGAGCACCTCTCAAGACGCGGGCTGGTCAGGAGCCCACCGCGTGGCAGATGGACAAGTCGATGCGGATTTCGGGCCTTCGACTGTACCACCTGAATCGGGAATACTCATGCTCGGCGCCACGCGTTGGGTATGCAACTACAACGTTCCAGTTGTGTTTGGTGGGAAGCGTGGGGTGGACGCCCACGCNNATGCGCTGGCCGTCGCGTCTCGGTTGGCCAGGCGGTTGAGTGAGCGGGGAGGTGGGCTCCCNGGGGTGCAGGCGATGGCACTGACCCACGGGGGTGATCGTACTGGTTCGACGATCGAGGTCGCGTGCAACCTGTTGGACCCCTCGACGTGCGGCCCGGATGCGGTGCAGGCGGAGGTGGAGCGATTGTTCGGCGAGAATGGGGACGGGGTTGAGTGGACCGTCTCAAGCGGGTACGTCACAAACTTGACGCCGGAGGGCATGTTAGAACAACTAGTGTCGTTTCGTTAGTATTACACGAGTAAAATGAGTGACGGAACAATGTTCACATGATGCTGCAGCCGGCCTGGGCTTGGTCGCGCGCCAGGTGCGGGTACAGGTTCTGCCGGTTCAACACGTCTCCCCCAGTCGAACGCGAGTTGGTGAGCGCCGCCGACGCCTGCATCTCGGCAGCCTGCGCCATTCTGAGCATATGATTCGCTCTGAGGGCCGCGACCTGCTCCTGTACATTGTTGTGCTGAGCGAGAATCGCGAGGACGTCGGGGTTCTGAAGGCCAGCGAGGCCAGGGATACCACCCGGGAGCCCAGCACCTTGCAGTGCGAGGGCGTTCAACCCGGTGTTACCCTGAAGGGCGTTCACCCCGGTGTTACCCTGAACCAAGGCCGCAAGATAAGCCTGTGCGGCGGCAGGCGAGGCGAGATCCGTGGGGTTGGATCTCGTAGGGAAGCCAGCGAGGGACTGCAGGTTGATCCCTCCGTGCTGAGGCAATCCGAGCTTGTTGTCGTCCGCCCCGAGTGGTGCCGTTCCGAAGTTCGCCGCAAAGGCACTCGCCGCGGCTGCCGCAGCTCCCTCCACCGCGCTCTGACCGAAGGGCATCTGACCGAAACCCGGGAAAACACCGTACGGGCTAGTCGACATGATACTCTCGCGAGCCGCAGCCAACGCGCCGACGCCGCCGTCATTATCCGCGACTCCGGGGAACTTGCCTCCAAAGGGGAGCACGAAACCTCCGGGACCCCGGAGGTGGCCAAACTGGCTGAGATCCGCGCCACCCCCAGCTTGCGCAGCCGCCGCTGCGACCGCCTGCAGCGCGACTTCGTTCCGTTTTGCCTTCTTCCCGACGTTTCCGCGGTGTTCGTCGCGCTGCTGCAACGTCTTGGCCCTGTATCTCAGCTTCTTGCGCAGCAAACGGGTCTCGCACGTCTTGTTGTCGCGATCAAACGCGGAAACCGGGTGGAAGGCGCGGCACGCCTGACACTCTCTGCTCGCCTCGCCGCCGTAGGGCAGCGACAACATGCCGTTGTGATCCGCGCAGGTCAAGGGCATGCGGCTGTTCGCCGTGGGCTGCTTACGGGGGTTCAAGCAGTCGTCCACTTGGCAGCAACCCTTGTACTTGATCGCCTGCTGTCGCAGCAAAATCGCGTGCTGAGCAGCCCGCANCGTGTTCTCGGGGGCCGCAGCGTCCGAGGGATCTGACGCGTCGGCCGAGTTCGCGGCGACGATGGGTTGCGCCCCCGCTGAGTGCTCCTGATCCGCCGAGGTTCCCTCGGGCTCTTTGGCCGGTTCAACCGGAGCACCCGCGGCGTCCGCGGAGGCGTCGCCGTTCGGGACGAGCTTCTCGCCGTCGCCTGGGGCGCCCTCTCGGCTGTCCGTAGGGGCGTCCGCGTTTGCCGCTGGCTCCGGGCGGGGCGACGCGACCGGGTTTTCGCCCTCTTCCTCGGGTTCTTCCGCGCCGACGTTGTTTCCATCACGATTGGCGTTCTCGACGATCTCTCCGCCCTTCTCCGCGACCGCGCCGGGCGCGTTCGCGCCCGAGCGCCCGTTCGAACCTGCCTCGTTCGACACAGCCAACCAGGGTTGCACAGCCCCAATTTCTCCCCCGACGCGTTCTGCGATTTCGTGTCCGCCCTCGTTCCCTTCGTCCTCGGACAGGATCTTCGCGCGTTTCGCCGCCGGCACGTCTGGAGACGTGTCGGCCACCTCGTTCGTGACCATCTTCAGATCTCCTAGCGTGCGCGCGTTGGAGCGCGGAGCCGAACCGCGGTGATGCTGTCCTTTGGGGTTTTTTGTTTTGACCTCGTCGTCAATAAGAATTGCTCGTTGGTGATCATGGAGAAGACCTAGATATCATGGACAAGACGAAATCCTTCTTCGACTGTTTCATTTCTTCTCGGGAGTTATTAGACCCTTACCTTCGACAGGAGACACGTATTTTCTTTCTGGATTGTCTCCACAGAAAAAAATCTTTCTGAAAGTTTTTTTCTGAAAGTTCGAAAATGCGCTGTTCTAGCTGTATATGTGTAACTAGTTAGACGAAACTACATCCAGGGTTGGCGAGACAGTGCCACGTGGTGAGTTTGTCATACGGTAATTAAAAGGTAGTGCCAGACGCTCCTCCGCTCAAGTCAAGGGGCAATGTGAACTCGGCACCACGCGGCAAGCATGCGCGAGCCCGGGTCGAGGCCGGGCGGCCAAATCGACCGTCCGCCCCCGGAACCACCACCAACACCTCGAACACACCCCCACGATACACCCCCCAGGCGTGTATCAGGTAACATGAGCTCTCCGACGGATGGCACCGCGTCCCCCGTCGGCACCACCTTAGGCATCGCTCTTCGTGACGCGAAGCGAAAAGACACCAGGCGGAGTTATCACCACAGCGTGATACACGAAAAAACGAAAGCCCACAGATCCGCAACAGATCTATCAGAGGACATCTTCGACCGCCCGATATCCACCCGCGACAACGACACAGAGAACACCGCCAAAGGCTGCCGACAGAGGACGCCCGCCCCGCCGCGACCCGAGACCCCTTTACATCACAAAAAACGCAAGCAAATCCAACCGGAGTTATCACAGCGTGATACACGAAAAAACGAAAGCCCACAGATCCATACAGATCTAACAGAGGACATCTTCGACCGGACGGAGCCTGCGCCCCAGTGGTGTAATTGAGTTTCGCGTTACCACAAACCTAACCCGTACGAACCGGTACTGCCTATAGCATCACAAAAGCCCTATACATAATTCAGCTGTTTCTCTTTTTAGAGTGTAATACATATATAAGACACAATTAAGTCAAGGGGCTGTTTCCTCGGGCTGGCGGGCCCGCGATTTTCCTCGTCGCGGGTGTTTTCCTCGACACGGGAGAGTTTCCCAGTTCGCGCCTTTTCTCCACCCACCGAACCGGCCCAGCACTCTCTGGATCGGCTCTCGCGAGCAGCGCGCGAGATCGTCGCCACGCGCAAAGCATGAATAAAACGTAGGGGCTTGACCATCCCTCAGATGCGGTGCAGGTCGTCCCGGCGATAGGTAGCTCGTGGTCGGGAAGAGATGGACGAGACGGACGAGACCCCGCCCTTCGCCCGTCAACTGCTCGGGCTTCTCGCCGATGACACGCGCTCGAAGGAGTGGTTGGAGACCTTCTGTGATGACCGGGGCGTGAGCGCTGCGACCGCAGAGTCCACTCTTATCCTCGGCACGCTCCTGGCGAGAAGCTGCTCGGTGGGGGACAGAGCAGCGGAGCGACGGGCTGAAGTCGCGCTCGCTCGCGCGGTGTCTCGCAAGATTCTCGTGCCGACCAGCTTGCACGGTGCCGCTCGTCTAGCCGCCGACATCACGTCCCGTTCGGGTCTGCGACTTCACATCGACTCCACGGCCATCGATGGTGCCGGATTGCATCTATGGGCTCGCGAAGCACTTCCCGCGATCGTCGTTGGTTTGATTAGGTCGCGATCCCCGCAGGCCTGGTCTCTGGTCGAGGAGAGCGCCCCTCTGGTTGCCGGCATCGAAGACGCGGACTGGTTCGAAGCTCCGGTGCCACATTCCGACTCGAATGGTGCAGACATTCAATCATACGGACTCACCTCTCTCGTGCGATTGCTGGAATCTCTGCTACGGGAATCCCAAGCCCGTTTCCCCGGAGTCGGCGGCGCGCGTGACGAAACTGCTCGGCTGGAAATTGCAGAGGCAGCCAACCGGGTACTCTTCGCCACTTTGACGGCTGCCCCCGCGGGCGTGCTCGCTTCAGATGGGCCCTGGCGACTGCTTCTCGATATGATTCCCGCGAGATTGGATGGATCGGTCGACACCTTTCGCTCTTCTCCATTCTTTCTGGCAGTCGGTGGCGCTCTTGCGCGCGCATCGTCGGCTGACGAGGAGCGCCGAGCCGAACTGTGTGGCATCATTGAGCGCAAACTGCAGGGATCTATCAAATCACGCACCACGGCCCTGGAACTCTTACGCGTCATTCTGAGCGCGCAGAACCAGCCATTTTTGCAATCGGAAGTCCAGCTGTCTGTGCGCTGGGCGCTGCACGCGGTGTCATCTGCCAAGTTGTCCAGTGACACGGGGACCTCGGAGACGTCTCCACACCAATTAGTGGTTTTGGCGGCGGCCGTCATCATATCTGCCGTATCTTACCTCAGGATATCCGATCTCATCGGTATCCGTGATGGATGGCTGCTTCCGCGCCTACAAGCACAGGCCCTTACTTGGCTTCGCCATGGAGATGGGCACCCTCCGGTTTGCTCTGTCAGGAGTCACGTTTGTATACCGATTCGCGAGAGGCTGCCCATGAACGCAGTGGTCGCTTTATTCCATGCAGATATGGTACTCACCGCATACGTGGATCCGATGGATTTCCGGGCTCGCACGATTCAAGGTGGGATCGAGCTCGGGGTGTCATCGCCGCCGGTGGAAGACAATCATGCTCGTGAAGCCCCGGAGGCAAATCCTCAAGAAAAAACATTAATTGCCGACTCGAGTGAGAGGTGGGGCTTCTTGATCGGTTACGCGGTGATGACTGTGCTCGCGAACCTGTTGCAGAAGTGCCTCAGTATGGAGTATCATCGTGACGTCGCGGAACAAAACAGTCTCGGTCACGAAGGGAAGGGTGGTTTCAGAGTGGGGTTGACATCGCCTGATCTCTACCGAGCGATGCTTCACCGCCTTTCTCACATGTTGGCTCTCCAGCGTGGGATCGAGAAAAACACTACCATTCAGAGTACCGACCGCTCGGTTCGCTCGAGCGAGACCGATCTTTTTGCAAGTGCCGTTGCATCATTACCATCTGTTCAGGTGGACACTTGGCTTTCTGCGGTTGAAAGTGTTTTCGCCGAGGATGATTCGCAGGCAGCAATAGTTGTGAATCATGCGTACGCAGATGTACCCGACGTCGAACCTCAGTTGCAAGCAGGTATCTTGACACACGCAGCCCGTGCTGTCGCCGCATCTGCAGCTCTTGGTCAATCTTGTTCAGGGCATACGCAGTCATGGATTGCTGACCCTCGCTTCATCATTCAAGAAATGGTGAGCAGAGATATCCTCAGTAAGGCACTAAAACTCGCAGAACGTCTCGCACCGAATGTCTCAGTCTCTTCGTCCAGTGGGTTTCGATTGGGCAGTGCAGGGGGGGATTTGACGAATCGCTATCAGATGCTGGCGGAACGTCTGTCTGCACCACGAGTTGAAAAGGAGCTGGTTGCAAACAGTGGGGCAGTGAGCTACTCCGCAGGTAAGAGATATGGTCAATGGGCAGAAACCTCTTCCGCAGTGCGTGCGACTATTGTGACTGCATGCTTTCAATTGTGCACGATTGCCGCCAATGTCCCTGCCTCTCCTGCGCTCGAGTCATCAGTGCTGTGCTCGTTGGCTGCCCCCGCGTTTCATTTAGATTCGTGGAGCGCAGAAAATGGAACCATCGGTGTTGTTGGTGGTCACGATGCTGAGATCGTCGAGAGCAGACGTCTAAGTATACTCCAATGGGTAATCGCACGAGCCAACGAGTGCACCGCCCTTCATCCTGCTGCGGCAGCATTACGATTAGGAGCCACATTAATCTTGGGACTGTCGCCTGAATCTGCATCCGCGTTCACGCCGATGATCGTGACCGCGCATGCATCAGTTGCTCTGTGGGGTCAGGTTGACGCAAACGCCGATGACATGCAATCTCTTAAAGGTACATCGGATTATTCCTCGGGAGATGCACTGATGTTTGCTCAAGAAATCTCAAAGGGCATGAAGACCGGCACTCAATTCAGCGCTTTCGTGCATCTGCTTCAACGTGAAAGCAAGCTCACTATGGCGGCAACACAAACTTATCCTTTTGAACGGTCACAACGCACTGAACTCCTCCAAGTGGCACATCATCTTGCATTTGCGCACAATGGGCCTGATGCTGCCATATCGGTGATAGCTGACGTCATCCATGTGGTCTCATCCACAAAAGATAGCCTTCCGGCGTCGGCTTCAGCCACTGCTCTTTCTGTGACTCTGTGTCTTCTTTCAGCTCACGTGCGTCATGCAGTTTGTGAATCTCGTGAAGATACCATCAACTTTCGTGATGTCGGCACAATTGACACTGGGGTGAACAATAGATTATCGCGTGCGGGCCAGTTGATGGTACACGCGATGGATGCTGCTTTGTTGCTGATAAAGAGGATGTGCCGAAAGGCTGACGCGATGCGCTCACTCAGGCTAACGTATCTCTCGGCTGCGGAGGTCACAGATATGATCTGTGCCGTCAATATCTCGCTAACATCCCTTACTTCAACCAGCATGTGGATGCCTTTGGGAGTGAAACCAAACGCTTCGAAGCGTGGCAAATTTGACGACGCACTTCAAGCAGTATATCGCAGCAGCGGCAAGCTTGGCGCGACTCTTGAAATTTCTGCAGGCGATGGCTATTCGAAAACCGTGGAGCGCGAAACTGAGCATCTTAGGTCGAATCGTGTCTCACTCCGTGCGGCTGCGTCACTTCGCGGTGGTGCCCGCCTGTACGAACGTTCAGCAGAGGATGATGCAGGAAGTGCGCTGATCGCTAACAAGCACCGAGGTGCTCGTCGAAAATTCCGCAAAGCCCACTGGGTCGATTTCGCAGCTGAGGAGCCCTCATCGGATGACGGGGCGGGAGAAGGCGACGATGATGACGGCGACGACGACGGAATGTTTTGTGTCCGACCCAATGGCGATGGGATACAAGGTTGGAATATGAAGGGGAAGTCCCCAATGAAACACAGCAGGGTTGAAAAACCAGTAGAGCAGATTGAATAGCTTTAGAAAGTCTACTTTGGTAGTCGACATCACAACTAGAATTGCGCATCGGCTTGAAAGTCAGAGACGTTTCCACGACACGCGAAGTAAAACAGATGGTTCGTCCGAATCCAGGTCAGGGTACGGCAATATTTCTGCTGAAGTCGCCCCCAAAGATTGCGCGCATTCAATGAACTTTGAGTAAGTCCCCAGAGCTCGCTCCTTCTCCGGTTCACAAATCACAACCACCCCGTCTTCATCCAACAAATGTTTGCATGTTTTCGCAAGCATCGCAGCAGTCGTTGGATCATACAAACAATCAGCCCCCAGTACCACATCCGCCGACTGCGCCAAAGCACCAAGAGGAGCTGCCCAGTCGAGAACCGATCCTGCGACACCTTGACTTGATGTTGAGATGTCATTGACGCTGTGCACCTCCAGTCCATTGAGTTGGGCTGAAGATAACGCACAGTGTATCGCCAGAGGTTCCCTGTCGCAGAAAATCACCCGAGCACCTTGTGTCACGGCTGCACAAAGCCCAACGTAACCGAGTCCGCACCCCACCTCGACGACTACCTTCGAGTTCTTTCCTCCTCTCAGACTGAAAGAAGGAAGTGCATCTGCTTGCACTAAGTTCGATAGATCGGATGCGGTCTTCCACACCCGCCCCCAAGATGGGTCCGCGTCGTCAGACCCCACCTGTTCGTACCAGTCCCAAAGCTCGTCAACACCGGGAGGCTTGACGACACGCATCGATGCCTCACTCTGCAATCGCATCGTTGCTTCAACGAGAGGAGGCAACTGCTCTGTCCCTGAAGTCAACCATAAGACGTCATCGTCCTCGACGTTCTCGAGCGCCCTGACGCGAACTCTTCGTCTGTTTTCGGATGCGTGCGACGCAGGTCGCACCCATACCCTCCACGGTGCCGCAAGCGCGAGGGGAGCCATGCATGGACTCTGTCGTTTGGACCTGACCTGTCCGCTGTGATTTGAAGCGGTCAACTTCCGATAATTATATATTCCTTATTTCCATCATGCCCGTTTGCCTGTGCCTCTGAAATCCGCAGTTAAAAGCATGGGATATTTTCGTCATTATTGAGAGGCGCCCCCGGCTTCACTGGTCACCCGCTTACTCTAGCGTTGCCGAGGGTGCGGGGACGATGAAGTTTGGCCACCAATTCACGCAGATAATAGAAGCGACGCACCCCAACATCAGCGACCAGGTAGGAGAAGGAACCACTGGGACCCGCGCACGAACCGCTTCCCCCCGCTAAAAAACCCGCCCCACCCCTTCGCACCCACAGTTCCTGTGCTACAAGAAGCTGAAGAAGTGCCTGAACAACATCCCGGAGAAAACCGAGCCGGTTACAAATGCGGATGCGACCTTGAAACCCGGAGAGAAGCGCAAGCTCACGGAGGAGCAGAGAATATTCGTGAAGACGCTTAACGCCGAGTTACAGAAGTTCAATAAGTTCTTCATGAACGCGGAGGAGGACTTCGTTATCAAGGACTCTATGTTGGAGCGTGGGTACAGAGAGGTCGTCAACAAGGACGGAACGCGCGCGGAGAGCTTCACGATGAAAAAATACAGAAAATCCTGCAAGGACTTTGCGGATTTCCACGGCGAGCTCGTCCTGATGGAGCACTGGGTGGGCCTAAACTACACCGCGCTGGTGAAGATCCTGAAGAAGCACGACAAGCGCTCGAACCTTTCGCTTCGCTCGCCCTTCCTCATCAGCGTCCTGCAGCAGCCATTCTACAGCACTGATGTTCTCTCGGAGATCATCACTAAAACGGAGGCCAGGTTCCGCAAGCTCAATGCCATGATGCCTGAGGGAGGGTTGCCTGTTGAGCTTCAGCGCAGAGAGGGAGCACGGGAGCACAGGGAGGAGAAGGAGGATGAATCTGAGAGCGACAGCAGCGATGGAGAGGGGGACAAATCACAGGGCCCNCAGGATCGTACGAANGCGGCGATGGAGTGTTGGGACGGACTAAAAAACTCTGACTCGTGCAAACGGCCGCTGGGGGACATTCCATCAGTCTTCGCCAAGAAGCCGAAACCGTAGGAGATCAGATCATCACATTCATTCAACTCGACATTCACAAACCCAACTCGACGAACGAGATCACTCCTTTTCTTCTATCCACTCGGGGTTCGGCTTCAAGATCACAACGCCTTCGAGCACAGAGGCGATTGCGATGTACTTTTCAGTCGCAAGCTCTGCCCTGTCACCTGCCGAGAGAAGCACAGGTGTGGTGTGCGTCTGGAATCCTGTGATTGTCTTGGGGCGACCAGCCTGCCCCACGACATCAACTGCCTGACCAACACGCACCGCGACAGGTAGAGGTTTACCTTCCTCGTCCACGGTCATCAGCATGCGAGGCTGTGCTGCGACAAAGAGATAATAAAGCATGTAATGGTGCTTGCCCAGAATTGTGTGCTTCATGTCAAGCATCGCAAACGCGACGGTGATGAGCCCAGCCAAGGCAACATTCGAGTGCAGAGAGCGGTCCGAGTGCGAAGGAGAGAGGGTCAAAAGCCCTTTCCCCATGTGGACGAGGCCCTGTGCCACTCGAACAAGGAACAGAAGAGAAGGATCCTTGTAATAATAGCTNGATAGCTGGCGGAGCTGACTCGCAAGGCGCGCATTGTTCGTGCCAGCGCCGACAATACCCAGAGCGAGGCTGGCAGCCTGCGCGACATCCTCGTTACTGTCATGGCTCAAACGACCAAGTACATCGGTAACGTTGAGTTTGGGGTTTGAGATGTGTAGCAACGCGAGACCCACAGGGCAAGCCTTTCGAACCGCGGCGTCTCCGTACTGAATGAGGTGGTCATACGCGCGCACCGCCATGTCCGATCCAAGCTCCTCCGCTGAGGCGATGAGGGCCACGCCGAGGGCGGCAATGGATTGCGGCTCGTATTTCCACTCTTGAGACTCGCCTTCGGCGCCCTCATTGGCATCGTCGCCATCAAGTTCAGGGTGCTCACCGCAGCGCGCCAGGAGGGCCTGCACCTTGAGAACGTTTCCACTTCCGGCGTAAGCGCAAGCCTCGAGGGTGGTCTGGAGGAATTCGCTGATGCGTGGTGGCAAAGTCTTGGCCACCTCAAGCGTAGCTTCGACCTCACCCTGACGCTGCAAGAAAATGAGGCCGAGACCAAGGCAGAGGAAATGAGCAAACGGGTCCTCCAAGTCTTTCTCCGGGCGAAGCATAAGAGCCTGCACGATTGCCTGCACGCATTCCTCATGGCAAGTGCCGACGAAAACCAGACCCAGGGAGAGCGCCGCGAACGCCGCAACATCGATAGGCGTGGAGTCATCCGTCACAACGGGAACCAACAACTCCTGGACCTCCTCCTTCTGGCACCCGGCGTACGCCAGGCCGAGACCCATGATTGCACCAATGCGCACGGAGGAGTTCTCCTTGTTAACGCTCTCGTACAGCAGACCGTACGCTGGATCGCAGTCGTTTCTAACGTTAACGTTGATGAGACCGACCGCGAGAAGACCACCGGCCACAACCTGCTGCTCCATGCTGTAGAGGTAGTTGTCCACTCGAGGAAGACCATCTTCCACGTCCCAGAGTAAAATTGATCCGAGGCTCGCCGCGGCAGACATCTTCCCGTGATCCTTGTTCTTGAAGATCCAGCTCACGTTTGACCCCGCGCCCGAAGACGCAGCCTCGCCCTCTCCTTCTCCTTCTGAGGCGGTGAGCAGCTTGTCCTGCCCGAATCCAGCATTCACAAACGCGTTCACAAACGTCGCAGCCAGGTTGGCGCGGGCGCTGTCCACGGCAGCTCCAGCCGGTGCACGCCCCTCCATCAGGTGCGTCTTGTAGATGTCCTCAGGCAGTTTGGCCTCCATGACGTCAAGGTCTCTGCCCAGAGTCAAGTAGTTTGCGCTGAGGTTCGAGTTGCTCATGATATTTTGAAGCTCCTCAAGCTCGTCCCCATCCTCGATCTCGCAAGGCCCCTCGTCCAACCTAAGCGGATGGCCGTGACGCGCGAGCATGTAGCAAAGCTGTCGCTTCTCCAGCTTGTCGTTGGACGCGATGAACGTCTTCTCCATGTAATCTTGCAGTCCAAGACGGCAGGCGACGCGCATCGCGTCGGTCAGCTTGCCGACCTTCATGAAGATCTCGTGGGCAACCTTCAGCACCACGGAATCCTCAGGCTCTGGCAGATAGCTCGAGCAGCTGAAAAGATAGAGGCACGTGCGGGCGTAGTTCCCCTCGTTCACGTGAGGAGCGAGCAGATCAAGTCGCTCGACCTCGATGAGGAGATCCACAGCCTCGGGCTCAGCGTTGTGCTTCATGTGGAAGGGGATGACCTCACTCACGAGTCCAAAAAGATCCTCAACGTCAGTGTCCTTTCCTTCCTTGGCGCTCTCATCCTGGCGACGGTGGAACTCTGTGCCGATCTCAGCAGCCAGGTTGCGGACGTACTGCGCAGATGAAAAACGGAGAATCAGTGGGTGTACGTAAACCGCGAGGAGTCGTGATTGTGATTGATGTGTATTCAGAGACGCGCGATGGAAAAATACGGGAGCGATCTCAGATCTGGGCAGAAAGCAGAAGACATGCACTCACCTCGTGACCCCAAGTGCCGATATCTTCGTTAGATCCAAGGAGCCTGTACTTCAACGACTCGGGCATCGCGTCATGAATCGGTGCATCGGTCATGGCGAGCAGGGAGATGATGTCAGCAAGTAGCTTCTTGTTTTCACCAGGTTTGAGCTTTGCGTAGGTGTCCTTGAGGGTTTGAAGGTGGGGACGAAGGAACTTGAGCGGCTTCGGAACGCTCGTCATGGAGCTGCGAGGAACGAAGAGGATCGGATGCTGTCAGTGTATGCGTCGTGGATCGGTTCCTGTATTACGACGGGGAATCCTTCGTGGTTCGCGCGCACACGCGCCAGATCACGCGAGCGGGCGTGGAACGGTACTCACCTCGTGGCTGACTTGATCTCGCTCCTCATCGTCTCCATCGCCAGCTTTGCGACACCGGCCTTGGGGTCGGCGCTCCTCACGACCATCAGTTCGAGATTTTCTTTGAGCGCCAAATCCTCTTCGGAGAGCTCGACTTCCTTCTGCTCATCCTTCTTGTCGGCAGCCTTGCCTCCCTTCTCGGCCCCGTCCTTTTTCTTCTGCTCGGCTGCCTTTTCGCCCATCTTCTCCGGACGAAGGGTGGTTGCCTGAAGGCGACCTCCGCTCTCTCTTACTCCTTCGGGCGTTAACCTCGCCGCCTCACGACACGGGCAGTCCCTGTGCGTCCAGAAGCACGCCTCGTACCCGAGACAGGCGCTGAGGCTTCTGATCTTGGTCTGGANGACTCGGATCGGGAAGGTCAAGTTTTTCCGTTCAAATTGCTGATGCGACGACGGTNACTGTATTTCACCNAAAACCGGATTTAAATTAGACAATTGCGGGTTGTNTCTGTTTGCATATGTCATGAAATAATTAATTATTGTTTCCAAATCACTCTACTCTGCTCGACTCGCCAGTTCGTCTATCCTCCTAAACTGCCATGGCCATCGCACGTTGTACAGGAACGGCCGGAGGTCAAACCTATTGTCCTCAGGCGAGTAGTTCTCCGCGTGATATGACGGCGTCAGCGTGGTCATCTTGTGACGGTTGCAGGAGTAGTAGAAGAAGAAGCTCTTCACCTTTGCGGCAATCTCCTTGGGTGACGACCTGTCCTTCCACTCGTGCAACAGTCGCTTGAACATCTCAACCGGTCCGAGCCTCGATATTTTGCGCAAGCGACCGTATACTCCGAGCTCTTCGTACGTCATCCCCATATCCTCTTCGTCTGTTTGAACGTAGTCATCGCGGATGGGTTCCAACTCAGCGGTGGGTGGTGCTTCTTCAACCTCCGCGAGAGTCGGGTAGCCCAACCTGTCAGCCCCCCAACGCAGGAACGAGCGAAGGTCTCCCTTGCTGATGCCACCGATGGGATTGACATCCGCTGACGAGCAGTCATACTTCGTCATGTATCCGCGAAGTCCCTCGTCCACGTTTGCACTTCCAAGAACCAATAAGAACCCGCCACGCCCTCGAACCCAAGGCATCAGTTGAGCCAGCACAAAAGAAAGGACCATGCGTATCCTCGCCTGGATGTTCTGCAGAGCTAAGTTTTCCACATTGCTACCTCCGTCGACCTTGAACTTAGGTGTCTTCATTGTCACAGAGGTGAAAAATGCAACGACCGCAGCGACGACGGTATCNATCCTCACATCAAGATGGGAAGCCCCAATCTCAGCAGCCAGCGCGGAGGAACGACTCCTCGTTGCAGCGCTGCTGTTCTCGCTGCCCAGGTAGACCGTCTGAAATAAGAGCCGGGCCAGCTCTTCCGCGGAGGGAAGAGATGCATTTCCGTCAATTTGGGCNATTCGGCGAACNTCGGCAGCGGCTACNTCATCCCCTGCTACTGCTGCTGCTATTGCGAGCTGACACATCGAACCAACAATGGCAGCCGTCGAGGAGCTGTCGGCTCCACCAGAAAGGGGCAAGAGATATCCACTTGCACCCGAGCGGCGAAGATAATCCCAAAGCCAACACGCCGGTCCGAGCGCAATTTCTTCCTGGGGTGAATGATAGCGAATCTCACACGGGGAGTGTGGCATCCGGGAGATATCATCACTCGGGCATAAACTGTACGGGACACGTATCATCGGATACTTGTCACTCGCTGAGGCTTGTACCGCCATGCTCTGGAAAGCACCGCGAAATCCAACCACAGCATCTAGGTCAACGTTAGCAGTCACCACCTCGACTTCTTGAATCGCAAACTGTTCTCCTTGTGCGACGATTTCTCCGTTCACCGCGATGCACGCGCATCCGTCGTAATAAAGGCGCCCACCGTCGCACCCGCGTTGGTTCGCATACATATAAACGCCGCCGCACTTTCCCGTAGCCGAACGAATGAGATCCATCCGAGTGTTTAGCTTACGAAGCTGATGATGACTGCCGCTGCCGTTGCTGATGANCTCCACTCCGTTCAGTGCCATCTGAATATGCGGGGCGGCTGGGGTGAACAGTTCTTCACAAGTCTCACTTGCCAAGCTAGCGTCGAGGAATTCAAGTGCCGCATCGCCGAAGGGAACGCGGGACTGGCCGGTAACAGCAGCGACCGCGGGAGGTAACTGATGGTCCTCGATCTTCTTCGGGTGCTGCCAGGCCGTAAACCAGCGCGTTTCTCTGTAGTTTCCGTCGTTGGCGAGGCAGAGCTTGGGGCGAATAAAGAGAATCTTGCGGTTCAGCACAAAGACTCTGCAATTATACCGCACCCCTCCGTGAATGACGGGCATGCCGACGTCGCAGACTATGTCATCCGTCTCATCTCCACTAAGCAGGTCGGCAAGGGATTCCCAAGAGTGTTCCGTCGTGTCCAGTTCCAAGAAGTGGTCTTCGCAGCCATATCCCGGCAACTCGAGCTCGGGTCCGACGCGGTATCGGGCACCCCTCCCTTTGGCTATCGATATCGACGACTTGACGCGAGCCAGGTTACCTTCGAAGTCCAACGCCCATTGGTTGAGAGCGCAGGTGGCGAGACACGTCACTCTCATCGTGAGCGAATTCCGCTTCACGTGGGGCTCGTAGCCCTGAGTCGCCCCGTGCGACTTCAGACTGTCACCCACGAATCGCACTGCGTAAAAATAGTGCTAACGGAGAGCTTTGCTTATTTTTTCCTTGCGCAGGCGCGGGGCGGTGTTGGTCGCCGGGCCGGAAGATGATTAACACCGCGATCGCTCTCTCGTCGCGACTCTCTTTGACACCATCGCTGGTCTCGAAGTCACGGGCCGGTTCAAACGGCACAGGTGCAGCGCGGAGGGGCCAACTCCAGGTGATCGCCGCAAAAAAGAACAAGCGGAAGGAAGAACGTAAGGCTCAGAAGAGAGCCGAGACCAAAGCACTCTTGGAGAAGCGGGATGCAAACAAGGAGGAAGAACCCGCCGATGCACCTGTATCTTCCGGCCCTCAGCCCTACGAAGCCACCGCGACGGTGATGCAATCCTTGACAATCTGTGGATCCTACAAGGATAAAACTGGAGATAAACTCCTTGACGGTGCCATCCTGGTCCAAGAGGCTGCCGAGACGCTGTGGAACGCTCCCTTCGTTTGCGCGAGTCACGATGCGTCTGATGTTTTCAACTACGGAAATAAAGCTGCTCTTTCGCTGTGGCAGCTCTCCTGGGACGAATTCGTTGGCCTGCCGTCCACCAAGTCCGCTGAGGATGACCAGACCGTCCAGTCTGAGCGAAGGGAGCTTTTGGATAGGGCGGCAAAAGATGGCTACATCAAAGACTACAGCGGTATNAGACAGACGAGCGACGGTCGTAAGTTTAAAATCAATGGAGCGACTGTGTGGACCATCACCGATAAAGACGGCAACAAGACTGGACAGGCGGTCAGATTCGACACTTTCTCCTGGGTGGGAGACGACGGCGAGGAGGAGGAGATGATGGTNTGCGAGGGTGGTGAAATAGTGTCCAAGAAATCCATCGCCGCCGACGCCGCCTCGGATCCGAAAGATGTTCCTTCAGAGGCAGAAGTAGCCGAGGCTTCCGCCGCGGTCGAAGCACAGGCGGCTGAGGTGAGGCGACTCAAGGAGGAGGATGGCCTTGATAACTCTTCGCCGGAAATCCAGGCTGGTGTGGCGTCTCTGATGGAGAAGAAGGCCGTATTGGCGGATCTGGAAGAGAGAATAGCGGCAGCAGCTGACGCCTGAGCGATTTAGGCGGCGGTGGCGCGTTTAGACCTGAATATCCACCCGGCCACCTGATAAAGGTAACCGGAAACGCCAAAAACAGTTCAGCAGACGTTTCGATTCCCGTATTTTCGAGTGTGCCGAGCCGCTTCCGTCCCAACTTCTCTGCTTGAGGTGGACCGTGACCTTCATATGTGCTGCATCACGCTCGCAAACTTTTGCAGTGCATCGTAGATATCCAGCTGGACACAGGACTATTACTGCTAGTTCGTCCCTAGCCCACGATACCGGCGAAGAAGCATGACGGTCTTCCAGATGACGCTTCAGCCATTCGGGACCTTGAACTCCCTGCGGGGCCGTTTCATGATCCCGTGCGCCGTCACGACCCTCCTTCGGGTTGGATTATTTTCTCCGAAGAATTCGTTCATCTACAAGACACTCGGTAAGATGCGTCGCGACGTTCCCGATCCCGTAACCGATCTCGACCTTTGGCGGCTCTCAGTCGTATCGCGGTCCCGCCTTGATGTACCTGGAATGGAACACTGACTCTAAACGTCCTGGCCCCCAGATTGGTGCACCGTCTTGCTGGCAGCAGGTACGATGATGTTCAGCATGATCTATTTCGTCATGCTCGAGACGGAAAGATACGGGAAACTTCGCTCGGTGTTTGACTCGCGTCCTTGGAGGAACAGGGAAAACGCGTACCTTCCTGCAAGCTCGGCGTCGCCCGTCTCAGGAGCAGCAAACCGGTGCCCCTTCTCAAAGAAGCTGGCGAGGGGAGTCTGCCCCATCTGCTGCTCGTGCACATCGAAAGATGGTTTTCACCATGGCGATCCAAAACGATTACACGACACAGTAGGAATCGCGATGATCGAGTACGACATGGCTCGCAAAGCTGCAGAGGGCAGTGAAAGTCCACTGACGGCCCGCGTCCACCTGGATACCCTCGTGAGCTACCGAGGAAACTACCTCTTCGGAACAATCAGTCCATCTTGCAAGGGCTGTTTCATTAAGACGTGGTGCTGGAACGTCGCGTATCGTATGACTTGGCAATCATCGATCCTGGCTTTCAACGCCATGCTCTGCACTTTCATCTTCTATGCAGACATCAGCATATTCTACGCTGACCTCAAAAACATGCTTCTGTGCATATCAGCTTTTTTCTCCGTGTCGACTCTGTGCGTGCAAATCACAATTCTAGCCACTGCGGTGGTTTTCATCATTGAGCACCCGTTCATGGACGACGATGCGCTGCCGAAGTTGTTGATGGTGCGCAATAAACTAGTCATGAAGTGGATTCACTATTTTGCACTGCCGTCGGCAAAGTTTGGAGTCCCGGCAACCAGGAAATATTGGAGTTGGTTGACCAAAACTGACGCAAAGCAGCAAAAGTGAATCGTGCGCGTGAAAGGAGTTCGACCTTCGAAATCGTGCTCTACTATCTACATTCGTACCATCTACGCTTTAGCGTCGCTGAACATTTCTTGTATTATCGAGACCCTCTCAACATTCAGAACATTAGCGAACACTTCGCGAAATCATCGATCAGCTTATTAGTCCTTTTATACCCTGTTCTGCTCCAGGTTGCCTCCACAGCGTTCAATCGCACCTTTTGATCGCAGAGAGCTGTTGCCACAATGGGTAAGAGACGCGGCGGAGGAGGAGACTATGGAGACCAATACGGGGGCGGTTGGAGCGGGGGCCATCGCGAACCAGGGGGCGGGGCAGGAGGACGGGGCGGAG
>JGI24539J26755_10000250_pt1 | contig 24841 bp, 23 predicted proteins | sample NorSeaMetagenome_2_FD_26755 | JGI IMG/M metagenome (IMG submission 26755) | reverse complement strand
TTAACAACTATTTGAAGTTTTTCAGATAAATAATCTAAATAATCAACTACTTTAGAAGATGAGTTATTCAATTCTTCGTAGTATTCTAATAATTGTTCTAATTTTTTAGGTTCAACACCACCTTTAGTGATAGCTGTGTTAACTTGTTTTTTAACAACAGCAACCTGCTCAACTAAGTACTTAGAGTAGTCAGTCAATTGATCTTTTGTTACATAATCTTTGTTCATGTTAAATAGTTCATTTATTTTTGATTCATCAGACATTTCATAAATTCTGAAATTTGTTTCGATATCACTTTTAAACCCTAGTGATTCATTAATTGAATTAACCGACATTTTAGCTGAAGCAAATCCTGGATCAGCTACAATATCATATGTGAATAATTTTTTTAATGTTACTGAACCATCTGATTCAGTAATACCAGCGGCTCTCGATGATACAAATATTGGACAATCATCATCCACTAAAGCTTTAGCTTCTTTACCCCAATGTGTATTAAGTAACTTAATCTCACCTGTTATACAATTAGATTCTTTATTATATTCAGCCTTTCTTATAGTGTGTGAAGCTCTTGATAGGGAAGTATCAAAAACATCCGGGTGATCATACTCACCATAAACTACTCCTAAATCAGTGATTCTGGAATTTAGTTCATTTAAAGCTGGTAAAAATTTATCAGCTGTGTAAACTCTTTCGTTACGATTCTTAACATCAAATTCAGTAAAAATACCGGACATAGTATAGTCCTTTTTCCCATTTTTATTTTCATTGATTAAAGAATTTTTATTATTTTCTACGATTAAAACTGGTTTCATTAAAATAATGTTATTTTTTTTCTTATATTATATATAATTGATAAGTAATATTTTTTATAGACATAAGGTTCTTTATCGTCAAACTCAGTGTAGGAAGGCTTTCTATTATTATATATATAATTAGAAATAATTATAATTATGATACTAACCAGAGAAATTGAAATATTAATAACCGAAAAAAATATAGATTATTTTGAAAACTTAGGATATGATACATTTAACGGAGATAAAATAATGATACCAGTGGAATTATTGAAGTCTGGATCCAATAAGAAAATATTATGTAAGTGTGACAAGTGTGGATTAGAAAAAGAAATTGTATTTAAAAATTACATAAGGTATAATAATGATTGGGGTGTTTACTTTTGTAGAAAATGTTCCGAACACAAAAGAAAGAAAACTTTAAAGGAAAACACAGGTGTTGAATATCCTATACAAAGTAAAGAAATAAATAATAAAATAAAAAATACTATCAAAGAAAAGTATGGGGTTGAAAATATTAGAAACATTAAGAAGGATAAGTCTTAGTGTTTCTAATATTTCATAAGTTAAAATTCAAATCCACCAGCGTCACCACCATCATCACCAGAGTCGTCACCACCATCATCAGTATCTCCATCATCAGTATCTCCATCACCTTCTTCTCCTTCTTCAGAGGATCCAGAACCTGAAGAATTAGCCCAATATCTTTCGTTTTCAGCTTTTTCTTCTGGAGATAGTTGAAATATTCTATCCATAATATAATCCATGTGGAAATAAGGTCTTTCTTCATCACCATCAGTTATCGTTATACCAGTAAGTGTTGATACTATTTCTGCTTTTTTACTAAGGTTGTTTAGTTTCTTCCATTCTTCAAATACTTGATTAGAATTAAATTTAACATCTATCTGATTTAAAAAAGTTTCATCAGCTCTTAACTCAGGAAATTCTATCATTAATTGAATCTTGATTGGTTTGACAATCAATTCTCTAAAGTTAGCTCTTAATCTTCTAACAAAGTTATGAAACTTAATTTCATCTCTTGTCATTTCAGAAGCATCACTAGCTACGTTACCACCACCTTGATCTGATTCAAATCTACTTAAAGGAATCTTAGAAGCTCTTTTAAGTGCTTTATAAAACCAAGATAACATAGTTTCATCATTTAAATCATGTCCTTGTGGAGACGATAGTTCCATACTAGGTTTACCAGTATCTCCTTCAGGAAACCATAATTGTTTATTATAAGGTAAATGTTTACTACCATTCATTTTAATAGTCCCTAAGGAATCATCCCATTCTACTTCTTCTGAATAATCAGCTATTAATTGACCTATTTGTTCTTCTACTTTTTGTCTAGACATACCTTTAACTGGTATACTAAAAACTTGATAAATACTAGCGTTTAATATGTTAAACATTATTCTAGTTTGTTCTAATATCTTTAATTGGTTATAAGGTCTAATTAGTCCTTCTACATATGAAATTTCACTAAAGTCATTTTGTGTAGAATATGATATATAAACTATTTGTGAATCTAAGAATATTCTTCTTAATTGTGGATCTTCCGGATATTGAATCCAAAGATTACCAATTGCTTTATCATAAGCCGGTACTAATGTATCTGCTTGTAATCTATTAAATCCTATAATGTTTTTATTTTTATCATCATAAATTATCTCAATGGCTATATAACCATCAATAAGGAAATCCTTCATGTAATTATAAGCTGTTATACTATCAGAGAATCCCATTCTATTATAAACTCTTTCAAATATCTCTTGATATTTATCAGAAACTTCGGTTGGATAATCATTAGAGAGTGATTTCGGTTCACAGAAATCTCTATCATCATCATAAACAATAGCTTCATCAGCGATAATAGATACAAAATCTCTTAATTCATCTTTAATAGCATATTCTCTAAGTATTCTTTTCTTATCTGAATATGATTTATCTAAATAAGGAATAGATTTCTTATCCAAAACTGATGATATGGCTCTTCTTGAAAAGAAGTCATACATAGAACTACTTCTAGAAGCAGTTGGGTCTTCGTTTATACCAACACCTACTTGGTTCTTAATAACCATGTCATCATAATTCATACCGAATGATGATACTTGTCTTAGTAATCTAGAGAATAGTCCAGTGTTTTGTTGTTCTGAATATCCTATTTCTCCTTGTTCATTAAAGGGGTTGTATGATGCCATTAAAAATAGTTTTTATTTATATATTAAAATACTCTTTTATAAATATTTTATCCATACTTTTGTATGCTTTTTTGTATTCTTTTTATGTGTCCACTCATCTTTTGATATTTCTCAGTTATGTCGGTTTCTATATCGTACATCTCATCTAAAGTCATCAACATTATTTCTTTATGTCTTTGTTCTCTACCACTCAATTTAGCTTCCCATATACTCATCAACTTATTTGGGTCATACTTATTTATAGGATGTTGGTGATATAAAAATCTAGGAAGTATATTCAAAGATATTTTATGCACAAATTTTATCTGAGCTGAATTATATTCTACTAAAGAATATTCAAATCCAACTTTTAATAATTCACCATACATTCCAGCAAAGTCAACTTTCAAAGGTCGTTCATTTTCTATATCTTCTTGTATAATAAACTTATCGAAAAGTTTAACCCTTATCTCAATAGGTATAAAATTGAAATTAACAGCTATTAAAATAACCTTATCCTTAAACTTTTTAAAATCCACTACAAATACTGGAGAATATTTCATCCAATTAGAATCATCATGATAATGTAAGAAATAGAAATTACCTGGATATATATCGGATATAGGAACATTTTCTATATATTCTGAATTTTTCTGATAAGCCTCATAAAAGAAAAGTGAATTGTTTTTAAAATTATCAACAACACCATTACCATTAACTAATAAACTTAAATTTAATTTTTCCATTAACACACCCATGAATTTATATATAAATAAAATTAATCCTTATTAATGCAAAATGTTTTAAGTAAGAACAAAAATTATCACCAAGGAGTTTACATACCCAAAAACAAAGATAAAGTTGTTAAACTAAACGCAAAAGGTGGTGTTATATATAGATCATCTTGGGAGAAAACTATGATGATATGGTTAGATAATAAAGAAGATATAACTAGATGGGGATCTGAATGTATTTCTATACCTTATCAGAAAACACATTTTGATGGTGGTGATTTAAAAGTTAAAACACATACTTATTATTCTGATTTTTATTATGAGCTGACACGAGAAGATGGAACAAAAGAAAGAGTAGTAGTAGAAGTTAAACCTATGAAAGATTATAGTATGGTAGTAGCTTTACAAGAAGGTAAATTAAAAATACCAGAAAGTAAAGGTAAAAAGTTAAAGAATTTTGAATATGATTTAAAAATGGCTTATACTAACCAACAAAAATGGAATACTATGATTGAATTTTGTAAGAAAAAGGGATATAAATTCATAATAATAACAGAAGAACATATCAAAAGAATGGGTCGTTAAAAGTCTTTAAACCTTTTTAATCTATTGTTATAACTCAAATCATATGATTTAGTATCAAATAAATTCATCTTATTAGAAGAAACAAAATGTGTAGTTAAAGTTTTCTTTCTTGTGTTCATATCACCCAATATAATATCCTTTAAATACTCATCAGTATTTGATAATAATTTTCTAAATAATTTATTAAAAGATGACATTCTTGATATATCTGTTTTATTATCACCATAGTAATAAACATCATCAACATCTGTTAATTTCTCATCAATGAAAATATTATTCTCAGTTTTATACCCAACTAAATGTTGTAAAAACAATTTCATTTTCTTGTAAATAAGATTATCACCATCCAATACTTTAGTAGAATCTTCTATAAGAAAATAAAAATCTCTTGGTTTAATACCATTTAATCTTAACTTTTGGTTTAATTCTTCTACTATTTTTTCATAAAAAGGATTTTTCATCTTAGAACAAACTATATAAACAATATCATTAGTTCTAAACAAATGTTTAATAGAACTTAAATCTAACTTATAGTTTAATGATTCTATATTTTTAAATTCAGTAAATGAAAAAGTTAAATCAGAAACATTAGCTTTTATTTTTTTACATCCTAATTTAATAGAATCTAACATTTCTTTATTGAAATAAAAATACTCACCACCAATTCTTAACTTTAAATTTTGATTTAAAAATAAACCTTTTTTCAAAACATTATAATCTGATTTACTTAATTTAAGAACAGGACTATTTGGTTTGGATTTATCAATTATCCAAACTTTTTGTTCTACTTTAACAAAAGTATCTATGTCGAAAAAGTGCGCTACCATTATCCTATTTGAAATATATAATAATCTGTACCATCAAATTCAACTTCATGTTGAATACCATCGTAGTTATTTAATGTTTGACCAAATCCATCCATACTAATAACATCTTCTATTAATTCATCTTTATTAATGTAATCTTCTATATATTGTTTAATTTCTGATTCTCCATATCCAAAATAATTTCTTAGATGGTCTAATGGATCATATTGAATTTCTTTTTCTCTATTAGACATATAAGTATCATAAGCATCTTCAGACATTTCCCAATGGTCGTCATCATCTTTATCTTGTGCTTCTCTACAAAAATCATAGAACTCAGATCTTTCTTCTTCTAAATCATATAACTCATCCTCATCTTCAGTGTTAAAATTATCAGGTTCTTCTAAATCAGATAACATATCCTCTAAGTCACTTAATATAGATTCTATATCATCAGAATCTAATCCATCCTTTTGTTTAAAATATTTATCAGAAAGTTCAACAATTTGTTCTTTATCTTTTGAATTATCTTTAATAAACTCAATTACTTCTTCTAATTTATCTTCAGACCTTGAAGTTAGTTCTGGTTCTATATCATAATCCTTCCATTCATCTCTTATATGGTCCTCATCCCAAGAAGCTATATAACTACCCAATGCTTTTTCATCAATATAATTTGACATATCTAAATTAAAAGAATATCCCATTTCATCAATATAATTATCAAGATATTCATAACAAGCATCATGTGCTTGTTTATAAGTTCCAATACACCATTCCGATAAATCATTACTATTGCAAAAAACTTCTAAATCATAATGTTCCCATTCTTCATGAAAAACTACATCATATATATCTTCATCTTCATCTAATTCTAAATCTTGTTCATCTTTTAAGAATTCAACCATAGCTCTAGCTGGCTGATATGTCTCAAACAATTCTTCGCCTCTGTGTGTTTCAGCTCTAGCTTGTTTTTCTCTTAATATTCTTAATTGTCTTTCTCTTTGTTCCTTTTGTTTTTCTTGTTCTTCCTTTACCTTTCTTAATTGAATTTCATCCAAATCACTTTCGTTTGGACCTTTTAAAGATGTCTTGTTATCTCTAACGTGTTGTGGAAGTTTAGAAAATAATGATTTATTATTAAAATCAAATGAAGCATGAAAAGTATCACCTATACTAACCGTATAAGCAGTATAATAATTGGCATCAGATAATTCTAAACTAAAGTTCCAAACAAAATATTGATTTCTTGGAGTTGAACTTGTATAATTAGACCAATGTGAAGCTGAATTCACTATACACCAGTTTTCACTTCCTATAAGTTTAGAACCCTCATAATTTTTTATTCTAGCTATTATTAATTCTTTTTCATCATCACTTAAAACAATATCATAAAAACTAGGATTCTCATTTAATATTTTAATAACATTTTTATAACTTCCATATTTATTATACTTTTCAATATATTCTTTCATAGAAGATAATAAACCCCTGAAGTTTTTTATCTTAGAAACATTCGTAAAGAATCCTCTCTTATTTTTAATAGTAAAAAATTGTTCAGCAAAAGATCTAAAATCTTCATTTTCTATATCAACAAATTCCTTTTGGTCAATAGTTAATTCATTATAAAAAGACATAACTTGTTTATCTGTTTCTATTTCAGATATCTCATCATCTAATTTCTCAAAATCATATTTTAATGGATTTTCATTTAACTTTTTAGAATCATCAGATCGTAGAAAAACAATAATCTTATCTAAATCTATAATAGAAGCATTTTGTGTAAAAAAGAATTTAGTGAATAATCCTAAGTAGTTAGTATTACTTCCTACTAGGCTTCTTATTTCTTTATAATCAGAGTTATCAACATCTAATCCTAATTTTGATAAAATAGATTCAGCTTGTTGTTTATTTTCCTTTATAAGAAATTTTTTACCAAAATTTGATATGTTCTTTAGATATTTCATATATCTATATATAAAATAATTAAATCATTTATTTAAAATATTACTAAGATTTTTCTTTCTTTTATAATAATCCCACTCACCATGACTAGGATCATCATCTCCTTGAATAATTATAATTTTTTGAGATTTTTTATCCAATTTTAAATTGAAAATTCTTTTAATTTGATGTTTATTGAAATCATCATATAATAATTCACTTTTATATAAAGTAATATCATTTGTTAAATAAATAGTGTTACTTGGAACATTTTTACCTAAATAAACATTTTTACCAAAAGCTTTTCCTAATAATATAAAACCTAAATCTTTATATTTGTTTATTAATAAATCATCAGTTTCTATTGTGATAGTATCATAAATACGTGTATGGAATTCAACATTTATTATCAAATTCAAATTGTTTGAATTTTTTATTGGTGACATAATCCCATCATCTTCTTTTTTAAAAAAGAATTTATTTTTAGATATATTTAAATTATCTAATATTACTTTTCTTATATAATTATTTAATTCTTTATCTAAAACATTTAAATTGTCTAATCTATCTATAAAAACAACAGATTGGTATATGTTAGTATCTAGCTTATTTTGTGATGGTTGTATCATATGAATAATCTTTCTCCTGTTTCTGGATCATAATTTAAAATTAAAATCTCTGTTCCAGTTTCATGTTTTTTACCAGATACGTGATTTTTACCACCATGTGCAGATGACCTATTCACTTCTTTCTCAAACCATAAGTATTTATCTTTAGGTAAGATTTCTTCTAATAAAGGAAAATAATAATAAGAAAGAGACCATCTAGATTTAAGTCCTTTTAATAAATCTAATAATCTTCTGTGTGATGAAGGACCAAAAACATCTTCATCATCGGAACCATACCAAAACAATCTTTTAGCATCATCCTCTCCTTTAGTTTCATCATATCTATAATAAGGCGGATCTAAATAAATATAAGTCTCATCACTATCATGTTCACTAATCAATTCTTGAAAATCAATATTATTAAAAGAATCAATTGATTTTAACTTATCAGTATATTTATTCTTTTCTAATTTATTAATTAAAACCTCAAGCTTCAATCTATCTTTTGCTTTATTATATCCAGAAAATCCAGCTCCTCTTGGATAAACAGCACTGAAGCTAGAAGTTATTAAAAAAGCATACATACAAGCTTTTTTATAATCACCTAATTCAAAATCCATATTATCTAGGAAGTCGTTCTTGATATATTTTTTATATAAAGCTTTGTAAAAATCCCACTTATCTAAAGGGTCAGTTAATTCGGTCTTTAATACCATTTCCTTGAAACGATATAAGTTTTTTAAGAACTCTTCTGGTTCTGAACAACACTTAACTAAATTTACTTGATGTCTATTTTTATCATTATAAATAACCGAATCAAAATTCAATTCTTTGTCATCCATATATGTTCCCATAGAACCACTGAAAGGTTCCATATATTTTTTTATAGAACCATCTTTAGGTATTTTAGCATTGATAAAATCTCTGAAAACTTTAGAGGATTTACCTCCGAAATACGCTGTTGTAGCCATAATTTTTTCTTTATAATTATTGATATTTATATCATAAACTATAAAAAAGTTTATTAAAAGTATTGTTGATATTAAAAGTTCTTACTAACTCTTTTTAATATGTCTTCATCAGAATCATTATAGATATCTCTATAAATTAAAGACCCATCTTTATTAAACTCGTTAATATCTAAATTAAAAAGTGCTTGTCCAAATCTAATACCTGGATGGTCTTCTAAATATTGAGTTAATTTTTGTAGAATTTCTAATGATTCAGAACTAGTCGATTCTTTAAGAGATTTTAACTTATCATCAACCTCACTCAATGTTACATCATCCATCTTACCAGTTTTATCATTAAACTTTAATTTAGAATTTTTGATTATTTGATTATTCTGTGAGTTTTTAACAAATCCTCTTTTAAAATCTTCTGTTTCTTTTTTCTGAATTTCTTTATCAAATTCAGTGAATTTGATAACTTTATTAACGTTATAATTTGGAGTATTGTCTCTGTAAGTTCCCATAGTTATTTATTTTTTAATTTTTTATCTAATATTCTAGCTATATTAGAACCTATTGTAAAGTGTATATTGGTTAATGTATCATTCTCTACTATATCAGATTCTTCCATAAAATCAAATTTAATTCGATAAACAGTTGGATTCTTTTCATCCTCTAACTTTTTAATCGACACATCCATAAAGTAATTATCATTTATATTAACCTTAAAAGTAAAAGCAGTGTTTTCACATTTAGTCATTTTAAACTTTGGTTCATACTCAACATCAAATATTGAATATTCAGTTATGTTAGCCTTTCTCATATAATGATTAAGGAAAACAGCTGATGCGTTTATAAAGTCTGATAATATTAATATATCTTCACCAAAATCATTATCTCTTAAAATTTCTAATATTTCGTTTTTTAAATCTACTTGTGATTCAAATTTTATTTTATGATAAATACAATTTATATCATAAAGATAGTGAAAATAATCACCAATTACATTTCTTTTTTCTTTATCTACCTTGAATATAAGTTTTGTGTGTATAACAGATATATCTTCCAACACTAAACCATGTATAGAAATAACTAATTTATAACCATCTTTAGATGATTCATAAACAGTATCAACTGATTTGACAACACCTTCTTCTTGGTTAAAAACATCATCTATTACTTGTTCTAAATCTGAAATTAACATATTAACTAAATTGTTTTACATAAAGTTTTCTTTTCATACCAATAACTTTACCGATATAACCATTTCTTCTTAATAATTTAAATACTAAATTACCAACACCAAACTCACCTTCTTCTAATCCTCTTTTTCTAGACATTTTAATCTTGTCCCAAACTTTATCCAATTTTTCCTTTAAATCTTCCAAAGATAAAGAATCGAATTTATCTTCAATATCATCAACCATTATTATAATAGGTTCAGCTTTATCTTTAATTTCCTTTTCGTTTGGTTCAAATGTCTTCTTACCAGGTTTTACATTCCATTCATCATTTAAAACAGAATAAACACCAGTAGATGTATGTGGTTCATTTTCATCTTGAATATAAAGTTCTACTTCATATCCTTCTAATTCAATCTCATATTCTAAAGTCCACAACTTTTTAGCATATCCAGTTAATTTTTTAATCATATCGAAATCATCACCGACTTCTTTAAAATCAACAATAACATGTAAATCATAATCAGAATATCTTTCAGACCAATTGTAATTAGCTAAAGATCCTGTTAATATAATATCTTTAATCTCAGCAGTCAAATCTGTTGAATCATAAAAATCATTAGCTATTTTTAATAAATCTTCTCTAATGTTTTCCTTCATTTTAAACTCATCCCATATCTTAGTGTTTAACTCATCCTTTATAATAAAAGATGATATAGGATCGAATGATTTTTGGTCTATATACTCTAAAAATTTTCTAATCATAATGTATATATTAAATTAAAAAATCAAATCTTATTAATTAGAAAGTAAGAACTGAAAAGAAATCTTCATTACCAGAATTGGTAGAACCACCACTATTATCAACTCCCTTTATTTCAATTCTATCTAAAGTAACGGATCCCCAGGTAGCAGTAGACCTTAATGAAACAGAACCAGCACTGTGTCCAGAATTGGAAGAAATAGCTCCTGTTGCTACTTGTCTATTTGTATTATGTGTAATGAAACTTTTATTTGACCCAGTTGGTATTTGTTGTGTCAAAACTTGATTAACTGAGCAAGATGTCATTAAAATAAGTGAATCGTCTTGTGAAATAGTCAATGTTCTAGTGTTTGGAGTTGCAGATCCACCAGTTAAAGAATGGTTACCAATTCCACCAGAATCAGTAAAACTTCTAGAGTGAATAGATATTGGATTCCACTGATTAGCATTAAAATTAACTCTTAATGCATTCACACCAGTTGGTGGATCTACTAGATAGTAGAACGCCATTCGTTGTGACAACCCACCTCTATTAGTAGTATATAACCTAGTCATAGTTTGACCACCATAAGTAGCCGTAGTTGGATAGGTGGTGTTAGCCATAGTTAGTTGAAAAACTAACAATCTATCACTACCAGAATTTTGGTTGTGATTAAATTGATAAAAGTTATTAGCCGGTGTTGGGTTAGCACTTGTAGTATTTCCTTTAGTCGGTGAAGCCATTTATAATCATTATTAGTTATTTTATTTTATTTTTACAACAATTAAATGTTAATAAAAATAAATTACAATTAGGTATTATATTAATAAGTTTACAATTGGTTTATATTTATTATTTCTATTAAACCTAAACCTTCGATAGTATCTACTTGTATTCTAGCTTCATTGACATAATCCACATCAACAAAAAAGGAACTTATTAAAGTTTCTCCCGATTCTAATTTTGTTCTATTTTGAGCTATGAATATACCTAAGGTATTATCATATGATTGATTAATATCACTAATTATATTAACATCAGTGGTATACCCAACATCAGTTAATAACAATGTGTTGTTAACACCTAATTCTATTTTACTAACAATTGATATCATTATAATTTATAATTAATTTTTATTTAAGGTTGTATTTTCCAAGCTAATATATTCCAATTACTACCATCCCATTGTGATGCAAATATTAATTGTTTATTAATTGTTGTTGATGTTGGAAAATTTCCTGTATAATCAACAAATATAGCATTTTTAGTTATTGTTCTAGAAGTTCCATTATCAGTTATCCTAAACCATAAATTTTGAAAATCATAAGGTGTTCCAGTAGGAGCATTTATAGTTATATTACTAGATAAGGATGTTAAAACATATGCTTCTATATCATCCACTAAAGGTGTTAAACTTGATAATGTTGTTGTTGTAGAAACTATTGGTCTTTTAAAGTTTTTTCTAGATTGGCTTTTCTTAGTACCAGCAGATTCTTCTATTAAAATACTATCTGTATTAGATGGGTCAGTTTTTTCTGTTAATGAGTTAATTTCATTTGATATATTAGTGTGTAAAGCATTAACATCAGTTCCAGCAGCTGGAGCTACAGCACTTACTTTAGTTATACTAAACGCCTGTCTAGTAGGCCAACTACTAAAAGAAATAGTACCATTAGAACTTGAATAAGCCCTAATATCTATATAATCACCAACTACTAAATCAATAGCAATAGTACCATCTAAATTATCCCAAGTATTTGTAGTGTCAGTACCATTCCCACCAAAAGAAGAGTAAATTGAACCATTTTTATATAAATATAAAGTTGACCAACCAGTTCCATTATTTAAAAATAATTGAGATTGTATTAAATAAGTTCCAGCACCACTTGCCCCTACAGTAAATTTATGATTAGTATTATCCCATTCACCATTTACATTAAGTGAACCACCAGCTGGAGTACCTGTTGTTACAAATTCTACTATTGGTGTTGTATTATTCGCTGTTTGATTAGCACCCATTGCTCCTTTAACAAGAACTTTGGTTCCTGATCCACCACTTGTAGGAAGTAAAGAATCCCAAGATGTGCCATTATAAATCATTTTTGAATTTAAAGTGGTATCATAAACTTCTAACCCTGCTATAGGTGTTGATATATTATTTCTTTCTGTAGTTGTCATTCTAGGACCTGCGAATCCTTGTGTTGTTGAGTCAACTTGTAATTTAGCGGAATCATTAGATGATGTTGTTCCTATTACTACTTCACCCGTATTTTTAACCTCTAAAAGTGAATCATCATTAATATCAGTAACTTTGAATCCAGTTGTTGACGCTGAATTGTCTGATCCTTTTACAGTTGTGTTTGTTTCTAATGATAAAGTACCCGTTGACTTTATATAACTATCAGTTGTTGCACCTATTAAAATTGTTGGACTAATACTGTTAAAACCTACTACAAATTGATTAGCTGCTGTACTTGATAATTGATTACCTGCTGCATTTGAAACACCACCACCTATAACAATAGAGTTGTTGTGGTTTAAAACAACTTCATTATTAGTTCCAATTGCTATTCCGCGAATTGCTGATGATTTTGATAAATAACCAACAGCAAGTGCTTCATTTTTCGTAGCATTTGCACCCGTTCCAAATGCTTGAGCATAATTATGTGTTGCCTGAGCCGTTGAACCAATAGCAACTGTTTGATTATAAGTGGCTGAACTATTTGTACCTATTGCTATTGATCTAAAATTACCCGTTGCGTTTGTGTTTTTTCCGATTGCTATACTATCACTTTTAGTTGCATTTCCTAATATGGATATACTTGAAGCCCCACTTGATATTGCATTATTACCAATAGCAACGGCAAAATTGTTTGAAGTTGTGGCATTATTACCAACAGAAACCGTTGCATAAACATTTGATGGCGTTGTTTCTGCGTCATAACCTATTATTGTATTCTTGTATTTTTGTGAAGATGTTGAAAGGTTTTGCGCGCCTTTACCAATAACAAATTCACCCGTACTTTTAATATTAAAATAAGAATCTGAACCATTTTTTATACTCCACTCATTTGAGTTTAAATCAACATAATGTGTACCGTCAAATGTTAAATTAGCGTTAGATATATTATTTGAAACTGGAGATAACAAAGTACTTCCCAAATAAACATCTCCGTTATTTCTAACATCAAATCTAGTTACATTATTAACATCAGTAACTTTGAAACCACTTGTTGACGATGAATTGTCAGAGCCTTTAATAAGTGTGTCTTTTTGAACGCTAAAACCTTCGCTTCCAATCTTAGTAGTTGAACCCCAAATAAAAGCCCCTACGTTATCAACACGACCCCAAGTACTACCAAGACCCCTTTCCATAAAGTCAATAGAGTGACCTGCTAATATTATTTTCCTATTTGCGTCTGGAGCTTGTAGTGTTACCCCAGTTCCTAGTAAAAACTTTCCGTTATATGGTGAGTTTCCTTGTATATAAAACTGTGAAGGTCCATTATGCCTTATCCTAAAGTTATCACTACCAAAACGAATACCGCTATTGTCTATTTTAGTTAGAAACGTTGTTATTGGGTCTGAAGAATTAGTCTGAAATACCAAGTCTAAACCATCGGTAAACCTTATTGCATCTGAACCGCTTCCCGCTTTGAATTCTAAATAAGACGGGTTAGAACCCTCTAAAGTATATTTTCTATATTGATCAGTTTGTGTTAAATCTGCTGTTGATATATTTAAAAAAGAAGTAGGTGTTGATGTTCCAACTCGAACAGATCCATTGTCTTGCCAAAGGTCATCAGAACCTAATCCAGAATTACTTGTTGGTAAAGCAGAACCATCTACTTTTTTGGGATTTATATTCTTAGAAGCCATAATCTATATATTAATTATTTTCATTCAATTCCAACTATTCTATATCAGTTATTGTTAAAATTATTTCAACTGAAGAACCTAGTACGACTTCTAATCCATCAACATATTGAATGTAGTAGAAATTATCAGATTCTGAAAATTGATAATTTACCCAATAAATAGTTATATCATTTGGCTTAACTGGCAGTCCTTTATGGTCTGCTGCTAATTTTCGAGCATCTATTGCTTCGATTTCCGTATTGTATATATATCCTTCCATATTAGTATATTGAATAATGTGTATTTATTTTTGAATTTATTGTTGCTATATTTGAAACTTCATCACTTTGCCATATAATCAATTCTTGTAATCTACCGTTCATCTTGTTAGCAAAATTGGGAGAATTACCAATAATCATATCGGCTGTAGTATTGTAACAGTTTCCAGTTCTTTGAATTCTATATGATATTTCACTTCCATTCTTGAACATTTTAGCGTTACTACTACTTAACACCGTTGTTAATAAGTTTTGAGTTGTTATTGAATCAGGTATTATACGTGAATCACCTATAACACTAGGTCCAGATGCATTGTTGTATCCATCTCCAGCAAAACCAGTATCACCATCTACCCATTCTAAAGTAGTTGTTCCTGCATTTATTGTATACCAAACACCAGCAGTCGTTTGGTCAGGACCAATACTTAATAGTTTAGTATACCGACCTTGTTCTGCTGCTGAAAATACACTAGATATCGAATAAGATGTTGAGCCTGGTAAATTTGAATGTATTAAACTCATACCATTATTAGTGGAATCCCATTCTATTGAAGGTTTCCCGTTTAACAGAACAATACCCGTACTACTGTCATAAATTTTAGGTTGACGGTCTAATGTTGATTGGGTTGTATCTTTTCCATTTCCACTTTGGTCATACCATGTAGTTACAAAACCATTAGTACCACTACAAAAAGTATTTAAACTTGTAGTATCTAATTGATTATTTACAAATCCAATATCTTGCGTAGCGTTATCACTAGCTCGTCTTACTTGTACTGCTGAACCACTATATAATGTTTTTAGTTTTCTTAAACTAAATGCCGCAGCTGCAGAGTTTAAATCATCTAATAAAAGATTTGACTCTGATGAATTATTTGGAGAAATAATTTTCAACCTATTTACATACCTACCATTATTTAGTATTATTCTCATAATATTATCCTCTAATTAATCTTATCCAAACGTTATCAGCAACTGCAGTAAACCAATAGTTTCCATTATAGTGTGATTGTCCTTGATATGTTCCTGTTATTGTCGTTCCTATATAATCACCATTAACATCCCAATTTGATATATCTTCTAATAAAGATGTAGATACCACATTTGATAAATATTGCTCAATTATTGGTATCTCAGATAATCTTATCCAAACATCATCATCAACAGCAGTAAACCAATAACTTCCATTATAGTGTGATTGTCCTTGATATGTTCCTGTTATTGTCGTTCCTACATAATCATTATTAGCATTCCAATTGGACACATCATCTAATAATGTCGTTAATGGTCCAGTTGGTAAATATTGATCAACTATTGGAATTTCTTGTATAGCACCTGATCCTGTTTCGTTACCCAATATAGAAGCTTGACTAACATCTTGCATTTTATCATAAGTAACTGAATCTGGTTGAATAGTTGTAATTCCAGTATTATCAATATTAACATCACCACTCATATCAACAGATTGAGCATTATTAGTGTTATCACCAACAAATAATTGAGCATCATTTAATGTCGGAACACCACCTAAGGTGCTTTTATCTACTTCTTGTGGAGCACCATTAACATCACCAACCCATATTTTATCTGTACCTAAATTTGATAATGTTGATGTTGATGATATAATATTATTAGAAAAAGTAAGTCCAGTTCCTATTTCAACTTCGCGTATGTTACCTGAGTTTGAATCAGGATTCCCTAAAAGTTTATTACCGGATATATTTTCTAGCTGTTTCAATTTTTGCTTCACGTAAATGATAAATTTTATTTAATATTATTATATATTAAATATCAAAAGTTTAAAATAAAAAAGGGATGATGTTAATTAAAACACCATCCCAAATTTATTAAAAATATAATCTTAAATTAAAAAACGGTGTTAATTAAAACACCGTTTTATATAAATTAAATTATGCTTGATAATGAACTTTAACTACATCAGTTGCAGATAATTCGAAACCAGCGTTAGCTGAATTCCAGAATAAAGAATCTCCTGATGTCAATGAAGACAATATCGTACCAGCTTGTCCAAAATAACAGTCACCAGTAGTGTTCTCTGTTAAATCTTGTAACTGTCCGTTAACATAAACTTCAACTCTAGAGTAATCATTAGGAGTACTTGTTAAAGCAATTCCTGTATTACCAGTAGCTACAGATGATGTAGCTGATTGATAAACTGGTTGTGAAGTTCCAGCTACAACAGATAATGCTCCATTTACTACTTGAATAGTTGAGTTATCAACCACTACTTCGATAGTACCAGCATCGCCAGTTGAAGAGAAAGTTAAACCTCCATCTACAGTTAAATCAGCGTTCAATGTGATGTCTCCATCAGCACCTCCACCAGATAAACCAGCTCCAGCAGTTACACCACTAACTTTAGTATCAGCGTAAGCTTTATCAACTAAAGATCTGTCAGTGAAGTTTGCTGAAATATCACTAGTGTATTCAATACCAGTTCCAACATCTACTTTAAAGTCACCTGTACTTATATTAATAACATTAGTACCAACACTTAAAGTTCCACCTTGTATATCAATAGTTTCTTGACCAACTATTTGAGTTTGTCCACCAACAAGTGTAAGTTGACCATTTCCTTGATTAGATATTGCTTGAATACTATTATTAGATATACTAAAATCAGATGCATTTCCTTGAGCATCCGTTGCGTGCATATCAATATCACCATTATTAAAGTTAGCTTCCATTGTTGAAACACCAGCAGTATCTGTGTTCTTTAATTTAAAACCACCTGGGTTTTTATCAATTGTTACAACATCAGCCCCTGGAGATGAATATCTTTCTTGAGCTTGAATAGCATCGATATGAAGGAAAGTTATTTGACTTGAAGATAAACCTAAGAACAATTCTTGGTTACCACCAGCGATTGTAGTAGCTTGTGATAAAGTACCACCTAATACTACGTTATCACCATCAACACTTAAACCATTTGAAGTATTAACAGATAAAGCAACAGTTCCAGCAGTTCCACCACCAGATAAACCAGCACCAGCATCAACTCCTGTGATTTGATCCGCATCTAATGAATCAACATATTTCTTAGTTACTAATGAGTTATCAGTGAAGTTTGCTGAATAATCAGCAGCGTATTCAATACCCTTACCGTTAGCACCATCTGTGAATGTATTAGAAGTAGTTCCTAATGTTAAAACATTACCAGAAGCATTAACAGAGAAAGTTGCTGATGTTAAATTGAAAACAGAATTTGATTCAAATTCTATAGCATCTCCTTTAATACCAACTTGAGTAGGTGTAACATAAATATCATTAGAGCCATTACCATTATAACCAGGAGACATTAAATTACCACTAGGAACTCTTGTTCTAGCATATTGAGCCGAATCAGTTATAAAAGCTTGTTGATCTTTAAATTCAATATGAGAAGATTGAGTAAAGTTAAAAACAATTGTTGATGATACAGTACCACCAAGATTTAAAGTAACATCTCCAGCAGTTCCACCACCAAGTAAACCGTTTCCAGCTTCAACTCCTGTGATTTGAGCCGCATCTAATGAATCAACATATTTCTTAGTTACTAATGAATTATCTACAAATGTAGATGAGTAATCAGCAGTATATTGTAAACCTTTTCCATCACCAGTTGTTACATTTCCTTCGTCAGCAGTTAAGTTTAAAGAAGATGAAGCAGAAATTGTAGTATCTGTTCCTGATACAAATTGAGATGGACCTGTTCCAGAATCAATTGATACGAAATTAGTAGTAACATCTAAAGTTTTACCTTCTATTGTTGTATAATCACCTTTAATATTAATATCATTAGTATATTGTCCACCACCAAGATTAATTTCAGGAGAACTCATATCTAATTTACCCGTAGCAGCAACAATACCAACATCCTTACTACCCGAAAGTGATACAGTATTACCCATAAGAGTAGCCGTACCATCCATAAGATCAGCAGATAAAGTTGAAATACCATTATTCATATGTAATGAACAAGCTGGAAGACCTAAATCATTAAAAGCGAAAGCTTGGAAATTTTTAGTACCAATTGAGAAAGTTTCAGAGTTTTGGAAAGGATTTAAACCAAAGTTAATACTTCCAGTACCACCGAAATCAAAAGTAATATCATCATTTACAGTACCACCAAGATTTAACTGAATATCTCCAGCGGTTCCACCACCGATTAAACCGTTTCCAGCATCAATAGAAGAAATATCACCTTCGTCTAATTTCCATTTGAAATCACCATTATTATCAACAGATAATACATAACCAGCAGTTGCACCACCGTTAGAACCTGTATCTAATTTTGCAGATGTTAAAGACGAATCAGAAACTTCAGCAGTTACTGAATCACCAGCAGTTACATCAAATTCAATAGTTGTACCATCAACAAAGTTAGGATCTTCAAAAATTGCTGTTTCAGCAGCTAAATCAAAATCTGTTACTTGTGAAGCTACAATACTAATTTGTGTATCAGCAGCCGCAGTTAATTGACCTTCACTGTTTACAGTAAATGTTGTAGTTGAATCAGCTGAACCATATGAACCAGCACCTACACCAGTAACATCTATTTCAAATTCACCATCAGTCAAGTTTAACCCTGTACCAGCAGTATAAGCACCAGCTTGAGAGTATAAAGTCCACTCTTGTTCATCAGTACCAGGAGTGATGATTGGAGAGTTAGTTGAGTTAGTAGAATGTAATACATATCCTGAACCAGCAAGAGTACCATATTCTACAAATGTAAAGTTACCTAAAGTTACTTCATTTGCTGGAGTACCATCGTGGTCTTCAGCTCTATCCCAGTCACCGTCAGCAGCAACATAAATACCATTTTCTGTTTTGTCAGTTTGATTTTTTACAAGAATTCTATCCCCGTCTGTAAGTGTCCCTGACCAGTCACCATTTGTTTGTGTAGTTAGATAACCTAATGATATGTTACCTGTGGTAGTGTAAGCTACCGATTGTTTTGGATCTAATCCAGCTGCAACAGAATCTACATATTCTTTGTTTACAACATCCGTAGGATTAACAATGTTAGCCGTAGCCGTTGTTAATACTGAACCTGATGTGAAACTCATCGTCGCTGCTGTAAAAGATACAATTCCAGATCCACTAAGTTTTCCTAACCCAGTTGAATCATTTCTTAATTGTTTACCATCTAATAAAGCCATAATTAATTAATTATTTTATTTTTTTTTGTTTCACCCTTATATAAAGAATGAATATTTCCAGTTTATATATTAATATTTTTGATACTTTTCATAAATTATATGACCAAATAACAATAAATTTCGACCAAAATTTTTATTAAAAATAATATATACAAAATTTGGTTTATACAACACATATACAACATGAAAGTATCAATAAATTTCGACCAAAATTTTTAATTATTAAAAATATATACAAAATTTGTATTATATGGTGTGTAAATATCGATTAAAAATTATTTAGTATTTATTGTTATTTATTTTTGGCAATAAAAAGATATAGATTAGTATTATACTTCATAGTGTATAGATATAGACCAAGTTGAATACAAATCAGTTCCAACAAAATCACCATTCCAATATAATGTATCACCAGCGGTTATTTGATTAGGTGAAGAAAATCCTTTAGCAGTAACACCACCATCATCACTAAAGTAACATGAAACTGAAGTAGATGTTCCATCACCAACATCAAAATACAATCCATTTACTGTTATATAAACAAGACCACCATCAATTGGAGTATTTGTTATTTGTAATGTAGTAGAAGCATTATCACCTGATGTATCAAAACTCATTATATAATTTTTATCATCAACCGAAGGAATACCCGAAACACCACCAACCGAAGAATCTACCACCCACTTAAAATCACCATTAATATCTGAACTTAATAAGTAACCATCAGAAGCTCCACCATTTAGACCCGTATCTAAATGTAAAGGAGTTAAACTAGTATCTTTAATAGTAGCACCAACAGTAGTACCATCAACAGGATCATTAATAACAGTAAATTCAATAGTATCAGTATCTTGAAAATCTATTTGTTCACCTATACCAATTAATGTTAAAGATCCATGATTATTAAAAGTACCAGATCCAAGTATTACCATACCACCTTCAGCTATTACTACTTGACCATAATTAATTAACCTACCAGCTATAGTTAAATCACCATATATCCAATATTGGTGATTTATAGGAACTGTTATAACCTCACCTGGTTCAATATAATATTTATTATTAAGTGCGTTATCACCATAAGGTGATGTTAATTGAAAATCAGTACCATCATAATTTAAATTATAAATAATACCAGCTTTTATATCACCTATCATTAGTTCAACCAATCCTGCTTTTGTTGGTTTTTTAATAACCTTAGGTCCAGTTGAATTTATATTCAATGTATAAGGACCATTATCCGAAATATCAACAGAAAAGTTTACTAAGTATAAAGTTTCTTGGTTATATACATTAACATTAGGATCCGATATAGAAGTATAACTAGTACCATCAACAGAAATAGCATCTAAATATCTAACTTGATTTAAAGATTCTTTCACCCATTGATCATTACCAGAATTTATATAATTGTAAATAGTAAATGATTCATTATCTACTCTAACCGAGGTTCCTATTGTTGGAATAAAAGTTTTCCAAATAGAAGAATAATTATCCCATTCTACTATATACCCTCCTATAATAGATGTCCATGTGGAACCTAGAACACTACTAGTAGTAATATCATTAGAACTTAATCCAACTAAATATCTATCACCATCGTTTGGTGAAATAGGTTCATCTAAAACAATTGATAAAACAGAATCTAACCACTCAGAACTAGAATCCTCAGAACTAGAATATTCTACCCAATTGTTATTATCCATTAAATCTAATCCATACTTTAAAGTATATGTAGTATTATTAGTAGATAAAGTATCGTTATATACAGTACATAACATACCCCATTGTCTTCTTTCAATAATAATAGAATCTCTTTCAGACATAGTTTCATATGTATGGTGTCCTCCTAGTAATTCGTTTGAATATGCAGAAGCTATTGGATCCAATGAATCATTGGGTCTTACAGCGGCTGATACTAGGGTTCCTATATTTCTCATCTAACAGTTCTTTTATTTTTATTATTTAACTTATCTCTATAAATAAAGGCGAGTTTTGTAAAGTATTACTAATCCAAACTTCATAATTATTATCATAACCAAACTGATTAGTAAATAACCATGATGTTTTAACATTAGTAAATGCAGTATTCGGTAAGTTATTAACTATAAAATCAGGAACAGTGGAACCTGAGACACTACTAGGCCAAGCAAATATTAAATAATCACCATCACCATTAATATTATTATAATTTTTTGATTTTGATGATGATAATGAACTACCAGAACCAACACCGGCTCCATCCAAAGAAATTAATGTAGAATTAGTTATTGACACCGTTGATGACAATCCTGGATTTAACGTTAAGTTAGGATTTCCAGGAATATTTATTTTACCCCAGTAAATTCTATTTAACCAAGTAATTGAAGTTGAATTACCAACAACAGTACCATCGGAATCAGTAACACTCATATTAAAAGTATTTGAATAACTAAGAAGAGGTGTGTTTGGATGATTACCATTTGATAAAACAAAACCACTTTGATCAACACCAGTAGGTACAATTGGGTCACCATCAACTGTTATTGAAGTTATAGGTTGACTTTTCTTAGTAACCGACCAATTTAATGTTATACCAATAGAACCACCAAACTCTCTTGTTCCACCACCACTCAAAGAAGCAACGGGTGATATATAAGGATATAATAACTTATCCCACATATCTTGCATATTAGTTGGGTTTATAAATGTAGTACCAGCTGGTATACCACCAACACTAACCGGAGTTGGATCAGGATTTTGAAAATAAACTGAGGGTATTGAATTTATTATAATATTAATATCCTCTATTCTATTCCATAAAGTCCAAACAGAGTCTCTAACATCTTTAGCTTGTATTAAATTAGCTGTATTATTAGGTAACTTAGTTAATAACTCTTCAACTGTAGTATAGTATGTAGCAGAAATATTATTATTTCCATTATTAAAGTCACCTATTGGCATATTGTAATTACTTTTTGTTTATATATATTAAAAATTAAACTTAATTTTCTTTTTATTATAGATAATAATAGTTATATTTGATCTTATAATATACGATATGTTAAAAAAAAATAACTTATATAAATGTTTTTAAAAGTTTTAATACCTATAATATGTGTCTTATTGGGATTTTTTGTTTACAATATCTCAGTAAAAATAATAAAACCTATGATGTTATATCTGAAGGAGTGTAGAATATTTCTGATTAGATTAAAAGAAAATAAAACTATTTTTTTAAAAAGAGTGGAAGATAAATCTTATATTGAATATGGTATAGAAAAAGTTTTCATCTATAATACCAAAAAAGATATTTTCTTACTATCGGATAAAAACAATGATATTAGAATGCTTTCTAAACATAATAAAATGTTTTTCATTCTTAATAGAATTATCATTAAGAAATTTTTGAATAAACATAATGATGATATAAACGATTATATGGATTACAAAGGAAGCTTATTGGATAGAAGAACATATAATTTAATGAATCTAATGATAAATATAACTTTACAAACTTTGAAAGATAAAAAAGATTTATCTGATAAATCTAAGATAGAACCAACAAATTTAGAAGAAACCATGGATTTCGACATTGATGACATTTTAGATAAAATAAATAAAATCGGTTACCTTAACCTAACCGACAAAGAAAAAGAATTTTTAAACAATCATAACTAATGGATACATATTACGAATTTGTAGAAGATAACCTTAATAGAATTAAAAAGGGAATGTACTTTGATTTAGCTTTAAATCCGTTTGATAGCGACTTTATAGATAGAATGATAGAATTCTATGAAGAATCAGAAGAGTATGAAAAATGTCAATATCTATTGGCTTTTAAGAAAAAAAGATTTAACCATAAATATGGATATAAAAATTTAGTTTAATTTATTAACTTTATTTTTACTTTTTTCTTTATCTAATATTTCCTTACTAAATTTCTTTATGAACTCAGTTCTTTTTAAGTGCTGGTGTTTAAAAGCATCTTGTCTATCAAAGTAAGAACTTGGATGTAACTGTGATGTCATATTACCGAATGTGGTTGATCCTATTATAGATTGTTTAGAAGGATCCACAAATTCAACTATTTTTTTCTTAACTTTAATATCTTGAGGATTTTTAGTATTTTTTACTGTATATTCCACTATGTTCGGGAAATCCTCTTTCTTTAGATTATCCACTAAGTTTTCTATCTTTTCAATATTCTTACTATCATCATCAGAAAATCCTATTTTAGCCTTATATCCTATTTTACTAGAAAAACTATTAATCTTTTCTTTAAAATTCAATAAAGCTTTTTCTTTGGCTTCTTCTGGATCCAAATTTCCTAATTCCTTAGATATTTTATCATTAGAAACCCCAACAAAATCACATTGGTTTAAATAAGAAAAAAAGACAATATTATAACTAGGAATATCCTTTAATATCTTTGGAATTCTTCTTTCGTGCTCAACTTTAAAAAGGTAATCAAATTTCAATAAATTGTCATACATCTCATAAAGTTGGTCTTTGGATAAATAATTATTTATTATCCATTCAACACCTTTACGTATTGTTTGTGGTTCGTGTCCTCTAGCTGTTATTATAGCAAATAAGGAACCGTTTATTAAACATTTTATAAAATCATCCCAAGAAGGACCAAAAGTTTTTTCTTTAATAGCCTTTCTCATATCACTTATAAAAGCCATTTCACCTCTAGGTCCATTATCTTTAAATTCAGAGAAAGCAATAGATGGTGTGTTTCTTATTAACCTCCAATTATACTCATCTTCTCTTATTTTAGCAAATTCTGATGTAGAGACATCAACTGGTATCCAACCACCAGGTGATCTTTTCTCCATATGTATTATTGTAGGCATGGTAAGTATATTATCATCCCAATCAAAGGCATAATAATTTAAATATCTCTCTTTATTAGATTCATTTACAAACTCACCAAAACTAGTTATCATAATTATTTCTTATTTAAAAATGATTCAAAAGATTCTATACCTTCAGACTCTTCTTCTTCTTCTTCTTCTTCA
>JGI24539J26755_10000246_pt1 | contig 25194 bp, 16 predicted proteins | sample NorSeaMetagenome_2_FD_26755 | JGI IMG/M metagenome (IMG submission 26755) | reverse complement strand
CAGATACGAAAATGTTTATTCCAAAGGTTTTCCAACTGTTTTGGTTGTGGATGTGGAAATAAATAGATAATTGGCTGTTTTCGACAAAAATGTAGTGCGCAACAGGTGAGAACTACCTATTTGGGCGGCTGGCAGGCCGAATTTTTGACAAGCACTAGCACTAGCGGTCCACTATGCTAGCACTACTTTGAGTGCTGCTCACCGTCAACACTCGACATTCGCTCCACCCGGGCGCGGGATGACGGCCGGCGCGCTCCGGGATTACCTCGCGGCGAAGGAGGTACGGACCAAGAAGGATCCGGCCAAGCCCGCCAAGCCCGCGACGCAGTGCTCTCACCTCGAGACGTTTCTCCGGAACGGCGGCACGAGCGTCCTGTGCCCCCTGGCGCGATGCTGCCTCTCGGCGAGCTACTACGTACGCCCGGACGCTACGGACGCGACGATGGCCTGCCTCAGTTGCGCCGTGTTGTGCACGCGCGAGGAGGCGGCCGCTCACATGAAGGCGGCCGCGCAATCTGCGGGGGTCAACCCGCACTGCATTTTCGCCGACGTCGAGCGCGCCGAGCTGTACTGCGCGGCGTGCGCGGGGTACGCGTACTCGCCCGAGTTCGATCGCCTCGTGCTGGGGGCGCGCGCGATTGTGACGGGGGTGGAGACTCCGGACACGGGAAGTGCCGCGGCGACGACGGGGAAGAAGCGTAAGAAGGCGGCGACGATCGACATATCCAAGATCAACGTCGTCGGGAACGGTGCGGCGCCGCTGGCGAGCGTCAACTCGCACGGGGTGCCCCGGGGCCTGCGCGGCATGGCCAACCTCGGCAACACGTGCTTCCTCTCCACCGTGCTGCACGCCGTGGTGAGGGCCCCGACGGTGGGAGGGTTCTTCCTCAAGGACGGTCACAATAGGGAGCTGTGCACGGCGAAGCGCGACGTCGCGGTCGCCGAGGCCGTCAACGCCGGTGTGCTCCCCGCGCCCGAGGACGAGCACTGCCTGGCGTGCGAGCTGGACGCGATCGTGGCGGGGGCTTACTCCGGGAGCGCCGACCCGCTGGTGCCGAGCAACTTTCTGCACAGCTGGTGGATGCAGTCGCCGGAGCACCTCGCCAAGCATAAGCAGCACGACGCGCACGAGTTCTTCCTCTCCCTGGTCGCCGCGGTGCACGCGAACTTGACGCCGAGCGAACGAGCGGGGGGCGCCTTCCCGGCGTTGGGAGGGGCGCCGCCGGTCGGATCGAAGGGGCCGGTGAGCCCCCGCGCGGGTGGGACGGGCGGGGCGGTGCTGGTGGAGCACTGTAAATGCCCGATGCACACGGCGTTCGCGGGGGTGCTCAGGTCGGATGTGACGTGTGGGGCGTGCGGACACACGTCCACGGTGCACGACCCGACGGTGGGCCTGTCCCTGGACGTGCCCAGCGCCGCAAACGGAAACGCGACCGGCTCGAAGCAGTCGGTGACCCTCGAGGCGTGCCTCAGCCAGTTCGCCAGGGCCGAGCACATCGACAGCGACGAGTCGTTCCCCTGCGGAAGGTGCGGGGATTCGACGCGGGTCAAGACGAAACAGATGGCGGCGCGCCGTCTTCCCCCCGCGCTCGTGCTGCAGATAAAAAGGTTCGAGACCAACTTCATGGGCAAGGCCGGGTCGATCAAGGCTGGGTCGAAGAAGAGCGGTCTTGGGAACGGGGACTCCGTCGTCATCGGTCGTAAGATTGACGTTCACGTGTCGTTCCCGTTCGTCCTGAACATGCGGCCCTACTGCGCGTCGGCGGCGCTCAGGTCCAGGTACGGGAACAGGATGCGTTGGTTCGGGAACAGGGAGGCGGCGGACACGTCCCCGGAGGACCGGGCAAAGTACGATCTGTACGCGGTCGTGGTGCACAGCGGGACGATGGAGAGCGGTCACTACATCGCGTACGTGCAGTGGCAGGGGGTATGGTTCAGGTGTGACGACCATCAGGTCACCAGGGCGGACCCGGCGACGGTTGCTAAGGCTCAAGCCTATTTGTTGTTCTACCAAACGCGGCCAAACGCTGTCTAGCTAGTCGGATGATTTATATTAGGATATCGCTATGCGTAACCCCCGGGACTCCGCCCGTCGTCGTCGCGCCACTCGGGGGTGATCAGTCCGTCTCCAGGATCCTGAAGCTCTCCACGCACCGCCTCAGCCTCGACCTCTCCTCCGGCCACGACGACGCCGACGCGGTGGCCCTTATCAGGTACTCCTTTCCCCCCACCACCGTGATGCCCACCAGCTCCACGGCGCTACCGAACCTCCCCGCGGTCCCTCCGCCCACCTTCGTCTCAACGTCGTACGTCAGCGCCTCGGTCCCGTTCTCGCCAACCTTGGTCTTCCTCCTTCGCTTGCCAACGTTGAACTGCCTCGGCGCGGAGTCCGCCCTCGACGCCGCCACCTTGTCCAGCGAGCCCTGGTCCGCGACCGACCTTCGCGACCCCGCGTCGGAGATGAATACCGCCAGCGTGGACGCCTCGTCCCGCGGGTTCTTGAACGACGCGTCCACCCCGACGGATCTCGCCGAGGACACGTCCGTGAGCTTGCACCAGCCCGACGGCCACTCGATGGTGTAAGCGCGTCCGACGGTGTCCCGATCCGAACGCAGCGTGTTGAAGCCGGTGTGGGAGGTCTCCGGCTCGTCGTACCCCCGCGGAGTCATGACCTCCGCCCGAGAAGTGGTGCGATCGACGAGCAACGACGCGGCGCCGACGCCGCCCGCGAGCACCGTCGCGCGTCGGCCCGCTCGGCGATCGCCATCGTCGTCGGGTCCCTGGGCGGACGCCACTACGGAGCGATGACGATATCTCCTCGACGACGCCCGAGGGCTCGTCGAGAGCGGGGCGACGGAGAGCGCGCTGGACATGGAGAGCGCGCTGGACATGGTGAGCGCGCTGGACATGGAGAACTCCCTGGAGGCGGTCTAGTCGTCCCTGAGTGTGGTAAAACTTTTCAGACTCTTACCGAGGAAGGTAACGGGATTTAAGAAGCTGGATTCAAGTGTTACACAGCCTACCTAATAATATGTCTCCCTATTTCTTAATGATTCTGACTGTCAAACTGTTTGCTTATATAACTGCAGACTGCTTGCAAGAAATATTGACTTAACTTTTTAGTGCATTGGCCAGTAACACCCGCGGCACCATCGACACAACAGGAGGCGCTCGGACCTCACAGACCGGACTCTTAGCCGCCATCGAGTCGGCGCCCGGTCTAGACCGAGCCTAACGAAGATGGCTTCGAAGAAGAGCGGAGAGTCGCAGCCGGTACGCGCCCGTCGCCCCGCGGCCGCGGCCCGCGCCCGCTCCAGATTTCCCCAACATTTCTCCCATCCCCAGCCCGCCCCTGACCGTCCCCATCCCGACGCACCCGCAGCTCCTGGACGAGTCCAAACTAGGTGTCAGGTACGGAGAGAAGGCGACAGATGTCGAGGTGGCCGGCAAGCAGCGCAAATCCCTGGTCAAGGGGGTGGCCAAGGGCGAACAGAACACCCAGCGTCTCAACTCCGCGCACCAGATGGCTTCCAACACCGCGGACGTCGGGGACGAGATCCTCAAGTCTCTGCACAACCAGAGGGAAAAGATCGTGAGCGCGAGGGTGGCGGCGGAAGGGATGGAGGGGGACATGGACACGAGCGAGCGGAAAATGCGCAGGATGGAGTGCGAGAAGTGCGTCCAACGGTGGATACTGTGGGTCATTGCGGGCATGTTCGTCATCGGCCTGTGCTTCTTCCTGTACTGGAAGATGGCGATCGAGCCGGAGAAGCAGAGGAACTGCCAGAGGGACCAGGACGGTAGGTGCGCGTCGTACAGTCACGGAAGCCACGAACGATACGATCCAGACAACGACTACCACCCCAAGCACTGGGCGGCGCTCGCGACGGGGGAGGATGGCGTACGCGTCAAGGATGGCGTCAAGGATGGCGTCAAGGATGGGCAAGGCGCGAGAAGGGCCGGGTATCCTCGGCGCGCGGGTGGACCTGGACGCGACGAGGACCTGGACGCTCGCACGCACGCGAGGTACAGAGCCGCGACGTGGTAGATACAGCACGGGTGAATTATCATACTAGTCAAAGTAGCGCCCACACGCTCGATGCCTCGCACCCTTCAACGAGCGCCCGAGTCTCCAAATAAATGTTGTCCTCGACGAGAATCAGATTTATCGGTTGTTGAGGTTAGGGGCGGACACAGCGAGAGGCGGGTTCTGCACGCCCAGTTTCGTCTACGGCAACCGCGGGGTTAAATCATGGCGGCACGTCGGGCGCTTGGAGTCTTCGCCTCGCGCCTGACGTCGACCAGGAGACACAAGGAAGCGGAAGCGTGGAAGAGGGTGACGTGTTCGTGTTTGAGCACCGCGGCGGGAAGCGATGCGTCTTCCTTCGTCGACGTCGAGGCTTCGCAGGAGCGCGCGCGCCTTAAGGCGGCGGCTCTCGCAGCCCAGGCACAGGCGGATAGTGGCGCCATGTACGTATTCGATCGAACCGTCAAGGCTGCACACAGGGATCGCGCGGCGTATCTGCGTAAGATCCACCCGTCGGGGGACACCGCCGATCCCTTCCTCGAGGAGATCGCCAGGCGCACCCTGGACCGTCTGTCGGACGTAAAGCGGGAGTTTCCGCGCGTACTCGTGCTGGGGGGAGCGGGCGATGCGGTTGTTCGACGTCTGCTACGAGACCGCGGTGACGTGCGCGTCATCGTGGTGACGGACATGTCCCGCGACATGCTGCGGCTCGTGAGGGACAACGTCGCCGCCGAGTTTTCGGCGGGCGGTGGCGGCGGCGGCGACGACAAGGGGGACGACTCGCTCGACTCGCAGGTCGTGCGCACAGCCTCGGGCGGGGAGGTGACTGTGCACTACGTCCATGCCGACGAGGAGGAGCTGCCGGCGAAGAGTCAGTCGGTGGACGTGGTGGTCAGCGCGTTGGGTCTGCACTGGGCCAACGACCTGCCCGGCGCCATGACGCAGGCGCGGATGGCGCTCGTGCCGGACGGGCTGTTCCTGTCCGCGGTGCTGGGCGGTGAGACGTTGAGGGAGATGAGGATCGCGTGCGCGGTGGCGGAGCTGGAGCGCGAGGGCGGGGTTAGCCAGCGCGTCAGTCCCCTCGCGCAGGTGCGTGACTGCGGCAACCTCCTGACCCGCGCGGGTATGCGGCTGCCCGCGGTTGACGTGGACACCGTCACGATGAACTACCCGTCGCCGCACAAGCTGGTGGAGCACCTCAGGGTGATGGGGGAGACCAACGCCGGGGTATCGCGTCGCCCCGGCCCGCTGGCGAGGTCCACGGCGGCGGCGGCGGCGGCCTCGTACGGGTCCATGTTCCCGAGCGACGGCGGCGAGGGGGTGGAGGCGACGTACCAGGTGCTGTACATGACGGGGTGGAGCCCCGGGGAGGGTCAGCAGCAGCCGGCGGAGAGGGGTTCGGCGGGTGTGTCGCTGGCGCAACTGGAGGAGGAGCTGGGCAAGGTTCCAAAGAAGGAGAGATAGAGGTAGCGACTGTTAACACTACTTTTGCTGATTGGCGACAACGCCCACAATTACGAAACACTAATCTCCGAGCCATGGCCGCGTTGGGTGAGACGGACAAGGCGTGGCACGCAAAATGGTTGGAGGGGTGTAAGGATTTCGGGGAGCGTAAATATCGGTGGCCATGGGCGTCGCGAGAGCAAAGGGAGAAGAGACGGACCGCCTACGCGGGGTGGCCGCATCCCCTCGACTCCAAGTACTTCGGCGCCCCCGAGGCTGTCGTCGAGAGGCTGCCGACCCTCGGCCAGAGGGCGGTCGAGCTGACGCAGGGAATTCACGCCCTTCTGCACGAATGGGGAGTCGATACTCACGACGCGGAGGGCGGAATCCCCCTAACTGCGGCGCAGAGGCGGAGGCTACTCGTTGAGCTCGCGCAGCTATCTACGCTCGGGAATACCCGCGAGGGCACGCGTCGCATGGAGCTGTACGAGTCTGAGAGCGTCGGATACGCCGCGTATAAAACCGGCGCGTTGGATTTCTTGGTCGATCTGATCCGATGGGACATTAAAAACTTCGGCGACGTGGTCGGGGAGGCGAGCCACTGCATCGCGTACATCTGCTGCGAGGACACCGTCCAGTGCGCTGCCATTAACCTCGGCGCCATGGACGTGCTGACCACGGTGGTGATGGACGTGGATAACCTGGGATTGTCCTCGTTGGTGCGAGCGAAGGTAACGGACGCGTTCTCGTCGCTGATGAACAGGCGGGAGGGGATGCGGATCGCCATGGACAGGGACGCGCTGCCGAGGCTCGTGCAGATTGTGGACCGATTCGTGCCGCACATGCAATCCGTGGTGAACGCGGCGCGTGAACGGGGGCAGGTACCGGAGATCGACCCGCACAGGTCCTTGTACACGACCGTGGAAGCCATCGGTGGATTGGCGTACGAGAGGGAGCACAGGGAGACGTGTGTCCAGGCGGTCCCGACGCTGGCCAGGTTGCTCCGAGCGTGCCATCCCGTCGCGGAGGCCCATGGGGGACGTTTCAGCCAACCCGGCCCGGAGGAGGCTGAGGCGTCGGCGTGGGTCGAGCACGTGGATCGTTTGGCGGGTTCACGCGCGGATGTGAACAAGGATATGAACAACGTCGCGCTCCAGTACGTCGCGCGCGAGGATATTCTTCACATGTGCGGCACGGGTCCCGCGAGCGTGCCGGCGGGTGCGTCCACCTCGGAGGCGCCCCCCGCGAGGACGACATACGACTACGCCCACAGAGCCGCGGCGGACTTCAACCTCCCCGTGCCGCCGGCGGCGCAGCTGCCGAAAGAGCACCCCGTGTTGGCACCCCCGCAGATGCACCGGATCATTGAAATCGTCTACGAGAGTCTTTCGAGGATAGCGTGGGAGGTGGATTCTGGGCGCGCGGAGGTGATCAAGGCTAACATCCTTGAAATTTCAGTGGACATTCTGAAGCGGTGCGCGGCGCCGATTTTTGCCGCGTCGATCGCTCGGACGGGCTTCACCACAGCGTATGGCGTTAACCCGGACGGTCCGTTGCATGACCTCGGATCGATCAGGATGGAAGGCGTGTCCTTTGTCAACATTCCCACCTCCGGGGAGCGGCATCACGGCAACTACAAGAATCCCCCGAACGCATCCACCGAACGCATCACGGTTTCCATCGATGTCTGTCGCACGTTATCGTCTATTTGCAGGAGGACGGATGATGATGATTCTTTGGAAGACGTCGACAACATGCAAATGGATATGGTGAACGGTGTTTTGGAGATGAAGAGGGCACTGATCAAGCTCGGCATCGTGCCGCACTTGGTGTCTCTGCTGCGCTGTGGACCCTGGTCGCCCATCGCCGAGGCGGCNTCTGAGGCTCTCTCCACCATCGTTGACGAGCTTCCCAACGGNCAAATGGAGTCAACGCATGAACCAAATGCCAAACCCCCAGCGGGGCGAGCAGCCGTCAAGTGCGGGGCGCTTCCCGTGCTTGTGGAGATTATGAGAACAGGAGACCCCAAGAGCGACGTGGTGGGCAACTGCGCGCACTCCCTCGCGAGCATTACGCGTTGCAACCCCGGCGCGCGGCTGCAGTGTATCGCGCTCAATGTCTTCCCTCTGGCCGTCCAACTGCTCTACTCTAAGCCGCCATCCAAGAATGTGATGCCTCCGAGGCCAGAGGTTGAAGCGTACGAAGGAAATATGGACACCAAGCCCATCATTGCCGAAGTGACTACTGCGAATGGCGCCGATGAAAAGGCAGCACGTCGAAATGTCANTGTTGCTTCTCCAGGTTTACGAGAGGGCGGTGTGCTCTTCAAGACTGCTTCTGGCAAAGATGTGGTCGTCTCCGATGAGGCGATCCGTCGAAGCAGGAGCATCCTCGGCGAGGGTTTTGGCGGCTGGGCCGATGCGCCGGCCACTCTGGACAAGAAAGTGTCCCTTGGCCTTGATGACCACGTCGATACGGCATATCGCAACGCGTTATCGCTGGAGCAACCTGCGCCTCCCAAGGATGATAAGGGACACAGTCCATTCAACCGTTGGGCGAGCACTATATATTCCGTCTGTGACCTTCTCATCAATCTCGTCGAGTACACCGAATACGGGGTTCCCGCCGCGTTCGAGGCAGGATTGCTTCATGCGATTGTGGCTCTTTTGGGCGACTGTCACCGTGACCAAGCCCTCGTCGCTCAGACGATACTGAAACACATGTACACGCACGACAGCCACGCAGTCGTCACCGCACTCTGGACCAATCCACGCGCCATGGTTGGATTGTTACATTACGCAAAGGATGATCCGGAGTCAGAAGTGATGGCTCACGATGTGCTGAAGAGTGTATTTTATTTTCATTCACCCAAGATTGCAGCCGGCACATTCAATATGTATCGGTGTGATCTGATGACGGTCTACTCAGAGACATTTGCGCGTTGCCTGCCGGACTTGTTAGGTGTCAGTACCAATAACACGAATAAGTTAGTCAGGGATCTCAGGTACACGGCGGGAAGATTTGCCTACATGCTCAAACAAGCGAAGCGGCTGCAACATCTTAGTACAACCAACACGGAGCATTTACGTGTGAAGCCGACCGACGTGATAAAATTCAATCATACACTGTCCAATCTGACCGCATCCCTGAGAGAATGGATGGAGCACATGAGCAGCTTGGTTGAGGAGATATTCCTACACCCGGATTCCTACACCGGATTCCAAGTGCTGTTTGATGAAGACACTCGTAAGAAGATTGTCAAGAGGGCCGTGGCTGCAATTTCGGCCAACAAGTTTGATAACGTTGATATCGCAAAATACGCATTGAGCCTTGATGGGGTCACGAATCAGGCGTTGAGGTACGCAACTTGGAAAAGGGATGCGTCTGGAAACATGGAATTCGGCTTTGTGTTTCGTAGGGTGCTTAAAGACCCCTATCACGCTGAAGACGGAGATGTGTTCATGTTTGACAGAGCGCTTGATGGATTACCAAATTTATTGTCATATTTGCGGGAGCCATCGCGTGACATGAGGCATAACCACAATGCTGCGTGGTGTGGCATAGCCCTCGCGCTGCTTGCATCAGAGAATGGTTGTGATCTGGTGCATCGATACAAACCTACGGTTGCAATACACGCGAATCGGGCCGTCCCACCTGACATTGAAGACCCCCACAACACATTCTGGAAGAGGTACGAGGGACTTGGGGTACGATGGCCTTCGGTGGCAAGTGTCCTTGGCTTTGAGAGGGCCGCAGACGACGCCGACTCCGACTTTGAAGAGTCGGGACAGGAATGGATCAAGAAGCAATACATCGCGGCGTCCAAAATGCATGTCCTTGGCTTGCTAAATGCCGCGTCATCCATTCACACTATTGTTCGAAAAGCCTGGAACCATGCCCACGACATCGCCGCAGGACACGAGCACCCTGACCACAAGCTGTACCTCACCGAGGATGGAGACTACGCCGATTTTGAGGATGGCCCTGAGAATGACGACTATTTCACCAATCCACTTTCTGAGCGCTTTGGCGTTCACGGTCATACGGCTCGCGAGGGTGCGATATTGCCTTCCTCTGGTCGCGAATCTGCCCGCGCTATGCACGGTGTGTTCCGAAGGCTTCTCCGATGTTCGCGGGAGGAGCGTTTTCTTCAGCTCGAAGGTAGAATGAGAGATGCCTGGCAAGAGTCGGAGATGCCGTCAGCAGCAATGCCGTCGGAGCATCACGGTGGGCCAAAAGTCGAGGCATTGACTTCGAGTCAATCGAGTTCCAGGAAGCGTCCGTCCGCCGCGCATACGCCGGTCAGACGGTCCAAGCGTCGGCGAGGCGAGGAACCGACACCCGGCGACGAGGACGCGGTCCCGATTGAGCCCGAATCCTCTGCGCTGACCGAGGACGACGTCAACGTCGACACGCGGGATGGAAGAACAGTCGCTCTTCGAGTCGGCGGCTCCCCTTTCCACGTTCGTCGTCGAATCCTCGAGACCAACTCGCCCCTTATGCGGGATATTCTCGCCGATGCTGACGCCGCGGCTGAGGCGGGTGATTATTCCTTTGCTGCTCGTTCGCTCCAGCGGGATATCGTCCCGCTCCCGATGGCGAGCGGCATGCCGGAGGACCCCGCCGAATTGCGAGCGGTGTTCGAGCTCGCCATGAGGTGGCTGTATACCGGTCGCCTTCCGACTTTCTTCGAGTTTCGGGTGGATGATACCTCGACCCCTGACCCGAGCGCGCGGGAGAGACGCTATCTCCCCGGCCTCCTCGCCCTCGCTCACGTCCTGGAGGCGTCCACGTTGCAGAACTGGGCCGCGGCTCGCCTGGCGCACGTGGTCATCGCGGAGGCGCGAACCATCGATGCATGCGTGGATGTTCACAGCACTCCGCCCACACTTGTGGGATTTGGGAGCCCCGGCGGCGTCTGGGCTCTGCGATGTGCCCTGGAGGGCCCGGTCCCCGCTGAGGTGCTGCTCGCGGAGAGTCCCCCGCTTCGCCGAGCATTGGCGTACTGGGCGTCTTGCAGACTGGGCGGGTGCTACGCGCTGCCGGCGTGCGTGCTACCCTACCGCGATCTTCTCGAGCCGGCGATGATGGACCTGATGTGCGGCTTGCCGGTTGGAGGACCGCCCATCAGGCAACCGGTGCCCGCCGCCGACTGCGCCACGCTGTCCTGGGTCTCCGGAGACTGAAACCTGGGTCGCGGGCGATAGCATACCTAACACTTAGCTAGAATTAGCCCTGTCCTAAAAGCGATGAGACCTACTCGTGCGACAGTCTCCTAATCAGGGTCCACTCACCCCCATCCTCACCTTCCTTGGGATAGGCCAAGAGCAACCCCGTGGCGTGCTCGAAGGCGTGCGCGTTGTCGAGTCCCAACTCCGCGGCCAGGGCTTGAAGCAGCTCGGAATCTTCCGATACCATCACTAACGCGCCTCCCATCGCCGGTCTGGCGTCCGCAATGAACGTTTTCAGCGCTGCGGCGTCACCCGAGATATCGGCGAGGCTCTCCTGCACGGCGACCATCTTTTCAATTCCCATGCTCTCATCTTGCAGTTGAGCGACTATTGCCTTTGCGGTCCCGGCCCCGGAGGGACTGTCAGGGGCATGGCAAACCCGCGCTTTGCTCGCGTTGTATGAACACAGCACACCGCTCAGTTCCATGCCCACCGCCTCGGCCTGCACGCTACCCTCGGGTCCGAGACCCCCCGGCCTCTCCTTCTCAGGCGAGTCTCCGGCTTTTCCGTCGGCTTCATCGCCGTCGCCGTCTTCGCTGGTCTCGAACCTGGCGATCACCTCAGCCATCGTCTCCTCTACCTCGCCCTCCTCCGCCGCGCGTAGGAGCGCCAAGAAAGATTCGGTGGGCTCTGACCTTGACATCTGTGGCTTCCGCCTCGGACGCAGCGCGTTCAAATCTGTGGTTAACAGCCAAGGTCTTCTGCGATCTTCTATTCCCTTCGTACTTGCTAAGTGTATTGGTTACTGATGGTACACTATCGAACTCCACAGTCCCGCGTCATACGATGTTCCACAGCTGTTGGATGGTCACCCCTTCCGGCAGCTTCTCGATGGCCAGCCCCAGCTCCGGGCAGAACACCACCTCCCTCTCCTCCGTGGAGCGTTCTCCCCCCATGGCGTAGTACTGCCTGAACGAGTCGCCGTCGTTGACTATCTCCACGTCATCCGTCTCCCTGGGCACGGCGACGGAGCTGAGCGAACCCGCGCGTTCCTCGACGCTGAACTCCACGCCGAAGATGGGGTTCGCGCTGAACACCTTGTGCAGACCCTCGACCTCGGTGAAGACCTCCTTCAGCTTCTCCGCCGGGTCGACTCGGAACCCGAGGACGTACCCGCCGCTCCTGTGCGTCGTGTGCACCACCAGCGCCTGACCGAACTTACTGTCCCTCACGCTGACGCTCTTCATCTGTATGTAGGGTATGCTGACGTTGAAGTTTTCAGCCATGTTCGCGTGCCACACCAGCCGCACGTTGGTGATGAAGAACGTTCCGAGGTTGCCCTGCTCGCTGCTCAGGTTCCACACCCCGTTGACCTTGTTGTACACCTCCTCCTTGGGCAGCAGCTTGAGCTCCTTGTCCGCGATGATGGCACCGCGGAGCTTGAGGTCGCGGTACATCTTGGAGCCATCGTACGAGCGGTGCACCGCCTGGATGGTGTTGAAAAGCCGCGGGGAGTTCGTCACGAGGTTGGTGAAGATGAACTCGAACCTGCTACCGTTGAACTTGGTCATGATGTACAGCGACTGGGTCTGACCCCTGAGCCTCGTCTTGGCGGTGCGCGTGTTGATGGAAACCATGGCGCCGTACCCGATGCTGAGGTTGATGTTCCTCCTCCTGCTCGACACCCATATCGTCCGCAGGTTGGTCACCACGAGCTCGCCCTTGTCCCCGGTGTTTCCCTTTGTGTCCTCCACCCCCTTGAGGTGATCGATCTCGAACTCGCCCTTGCGCAGGTTCAGGTCCTTGAGCTTGACGTCGAAACGGATCTCGCGGTCCTGCCACACCGCGTTCTTGCCGACGCTGCCCATCGCCCGAGCGCGAGGCCGTGTGTGTGCAGCCCGGGCGCTCGTCGCGAGTGGAATCTATTCATACTTTTTGTGACTGTTCCCCTATGAAGAAATTTGTTGAATTGTGCATTTGAAACTGTTATTTTGCTATTTTCCGGCGTCCTGTGCCTTTTGTGCGGCGAAGCGAGCCGTTCCATGATTCGAAAAAAGCGAATGCAACGAGCTCAAATCATTGCGGACACACAACGACTGCACCTTCGAAGCACAAAGGATGGAGTTCTTTGAAGGAAAGCGCGTGCGAAAGCTTCGCGACACCTTCAATGAGGCGCTCGAGGTCACCCTCAAGCCGCAAACACCGGAGGTACGTGGTCCCCGCGCACGCGACCCCATTCGCGTCGAACGCTCCGAGAAAAACTCAGAGGGGGAAGAAATTCGATCCTCCGTGTCGCGTCCCCTTCGACCCCGTTCGAGCATGTATCTGACGTTCCCATTCGCTTCTAACCTCGCAGGAGTTCGCCGCCGCCCTGAGTGGGCTCGATGCCGAGATGCACGAGCCGCTGTACGACCTGTACTGCCAGCTGTTGCAGGGCATCGGCACGTTCAGCGTGGACGAGTTCGACGCCATCACGCGCGAGGAGGCTCTGGTGCCGCGGCTCAACGCGCTCGACCAGGCGTGCGAGGCGAGGGGCATCACGGGTTTGGGCGCCGGTGATGGTGATAACGTGACACCGCTCGCGAGGCCGCCGGATGCGGTCATGCGTGCGCTCCGGGCGGATGTGAAGAGGCGCGAGGCGGAGTCCATCCGCGCCAAGCTGGGGGAGGCGGAGAAGGAGGCGGCGGAGGCTCGACGGGGACTCAGCGAGAAGAGCAAACAGGCGCGTGAGATGGCACAGGGTCTCAGGGCCGGCGCGGCGGACCTGCAGGGGGTGCACAAGAGCTCCATGGAATGGGCAGCGAGGGCGCCGACGTTTCCGGCTGGCGCGGGAGTCGGCCCGGCTGCGCCGCCAACCACCGCGTGAAACCGCTTCGACGACGCATACCGCTGTAAAAAAGAGGATGACGGCACTGATATAAACTCTACGACGTCATCAAGGCTTGAGCCTCACAGCCGAGCCGTCGAGTCCCCGCTGTTTGCCTCCTCCCGGAACCTCGCCACGATGACCTCAACCTCTTCTGTTTCGGGCGCGAGGTGCGCCTCCACGTCCTCGGCGGAGACTTCCTCGAGCCTCCCGACGCGCCACGCCGGTTTCGGTCCCTTTCCCTTGTCCACCAAAAGCGCCCTCACCCCCTCGTAGAAATCCGCCCTCGCCAGGCACCCCGCCACCGCGCACAGCTCCGTTTGGAGGCACGAGACGAGCGAGGGTTCGGACGAGGCGCGGCGGAGCATCGCGAGTGTCACCTTGAGGCTCGTGGGAGACCCGGCCTGGATGGCTTCGAGTAGTTCCTTCGCCAGGTCCCCTTCGTTTCCCTTCGTCGCATCCGTCAGCGCGGCGACGATGTCCTCCAAGCTGTCACCCGCGAACCATCCGTCGATGGCTGCTCGGCGGGGCGCCACATCACTCGGTACAGCTTGGAGCTGCGTCTCCAATCGACTAAGCACGTTCCCGACCACCCCCGCCGCTTCGGACTTATTGACGTCAGCTAGTGCGGTCGCGAGCTCGTTCACCACTCTTGGAACATCATCCGACGCGAGTGTGTGCGTTGCCAATCCTAAGACTTTTGCATCTAAACCACTCAGCCTTCTCCCGGTGAGCGCCAGCATCGTCCCCAACTCTCCTTGCACCTTACTGAGAAAATGCGTGCCGCCCACGTCCGGCACGAGTCCTATGGCGCACTCGGGCATCGATAGAACCGTTCGCTCGGTGGCACACCGGTGTGAACCGTTCACGGAGACCCCACAACCTCCCCCCATCACGATGCCGTCCATGAGTGCGACGTGCGGAGTTGTTAAGCGACCGAGGAACGAGTTCATGACGTATTCCGCCGCGAAGAAGGAGAGTGCGTCCGCGAAGAAGGAGTCGGTTTTTGAATGCGTCCGCATTTCGTATATCCGCTTCACGTCACCCCCTGCGCACAGGCAAGGGCGCTCACCGGCACCTCGCACGACGATGGCCTTTATTTCCGGGTCGGCNTCGGAGCGTGCGTAAACCTCTTGCAACTTTCGCACCATGCTCAGGCTGAGAACGTTCAGCTGGCGCGGCCTGTTTAACGTTAGGACCGTNACACATCCGATACGATCCACAAGGAGCTCATCCGTCTGCATCGCGATGCCAGAGCTCAAGAGCCCCGCCTTNGACTGTGAACTCTGTACTAATACGAGGTGCGAAGGTAACATTCTGTTTATCAGATCTGTTTATCAACGAGATTGTTTAGAGCGCACCGGCTCATCAGATAATAGCCTGTTTCGCATGTTCCGCGGAATCATCGAAAGCGTACGGGTCTGGGGACTTCGGTGAAGCCTCCTGCAACTTGCGCTTGCCCGATTTATTCTTGTCCCTCGACATGAACTTGAGATGCAACCCGCTGGCCACTCCGTGCACGGGGACCGAGACACTGCTGCCTCCACGCCCGTCCGTCGCTCCTGAGACGCCACCAAACCCCCTGCCGCTACCCTCGCTCGTCCCAGTCGCCCCTTCGATCGCCCCGTCGATCGCCCCGGCCGCCTCTCTGCCCCCGGAGTTCAGAGCCGCGGGAGGAACCGCCGCGCCGGACGCCCAGGCGCCGCTTCCTTCAAAGGGGAAGTTGACTCCTCTCGATGCGCTCGGCGCCGTGTTGATCACGCCCGATAGCATTCCGTGCATCGAGGTGTCCATCGACCGCAACACTACCGGCCAGTTGATGCAACCGAGCACCTCGAGGACGGAGCTGGGGCAGGAGGTGAACTCGAGCAGGAAACGCTGATCCGCACCCTCCGGAAGACTCGTGCCAGTCTTCCGACATAAATCGAGCAGCCATATCGCCGCGTGCATGGGCATGGAGAGCGATTGGGACTGGATATTCGAGGTTGTCGCCGCCGCCGCCGCCGCCGCACCAGGTCCTGCGGCGAACATCGGAGGGGCCGGCGGGAGGCGAGTCCCGAGCTCACTCAAGCTCGCAGTCTTTGCCGCTCGTTTCAGAAATCTGTGAGCGGCCGCGGCATTGTTCGTCTTCGACTTTGTGTTGCTGCGGTCAGACTGCGCCGGTCTCCTCCTCACATCAACCCTTGGGGTCACTTCTGCCTCGTCGCTCGGCTCGGACAGGGCCAGTTTTGAAGCGTCATCAGCCGGTCGTTCCGAACCTCCCTCCGCGTAGAAAGACGACCAATCCCGGCTGACGGTGTCCCCACCGTCTTCCTGCGAGGCTGCGATTGAAAGCATCGCCAAACCACCGTGCTCGATTATTGCGTTCCTACCCCGTTGCTGCTTCAAGTGAGCCGTTGCCTTCTTCTTTGGGGGCTTTGGGGGCTTCTTCACAGGTTTTGTGGGCTTCGGGACCGGCTCCCGCTCCTTACTGACCTTTCGTTGGCGCACCAACCTCTGGGGCGAAGGGGGGAGAGAAGACGAACGCGAAGGGCTCGGCGTCGGGGCCCTCCCTATTCTCGCCAGGCGTTCAAGTACATCCGTCGCGTTCGATGCGACGTGAACATCCGTCGTGAGGCTTTTCAACGCGTCATTTGCACCCTTAAATGCCCTATGGCGGAAAGTCGCCGGGGCCTCGAGCGAATGGATGATAGGATTCGCAAGCAGCTTGAGCTTCTTGAACCCCACATCCCCAGCCTTCTCTGCTGCTGCTGAGAATCGTACGCGGATGTCGTCAGCGACTTCGTTCACCGCCTCCATCGCAAGGGCGGGAGTATCCCTCTCCAGCCACGCCAGTATCCACAAGAACGGCGCCTCCACGTTGGCGTCGCCGCGGGCGCGCAGCGCCGCCGCCGCCGTCTTCATGTGGTTGGATACACGCTTCACCAGCGCATGCGTCAGGCTCTCGACGAGTGACCGTGCGTTTGGGGCTGCCGCGGTACCCCTCTCAACGTCGTCTTTCAGGTGTCCCGACACCTCATCCTCCACCCGATCCCTCATGGGTCGCTCTGAAGTGAACGGAAGGTGGGCTATGACGGCGGCGGCCACCACCGACGCGCCGTCGGGAGCGATCCCGAACTTGTCCACGGCGTCACCCACGGCGCGCGACACAGCGCCCCCGGCGCTCCACACGCGCGCCACCCTCTCGGCGGCATCGGTGACCTCTCGTGTCGTCTTAATGTCCCTCGCTCCGAGGAGCGGCACGAACAGGGTAGGCACCACCGCCCTGGCGAGGGACTCAGCCGCGGCGTCGCAAACCTCTTTCTCCGCGAGCATCCATCCCTCGTCCGCACCCCGGCGCCAGTTCGAGGTCTTCGTCAGCACCTCGAGCGCATCCGCCACCTCAACCATCTCCAGACTTCCCTCCTCTAGCGCGTGCACGCCCCCCGTGCCCCTCGAGCTACACGCCAGCGCCGCGCGGGACAGCGCTCCCCGGACCTGTTCCGCCGTGGCAGCCGCGAGCGCTCGACCCTCCTCTATCGCCGCGGTCCTCGCGTCGTTCGCGACGTGGGCCGGGCGCAACAATCCGCCCACCTCCTTGGCGAGCTCTCGATACTCCGAGTCCGGGAGCTCTGGATCGCCCAGCTTCGCCAGGGACGCGCCGAAGCCGGGGTCGTCGGTCCACGCCGCGAGCGAGCCCAGCGCTTTCAACGCGGCGCCAGTCGCGACGCTCAGGGGGGTGCACGAGATGCAATCGCGGAGGGTGGCGGCAGCCGCGTCGAGCTCATCGATGACCGACTTGCACAGGTCGCTCGCCACGCGAAAGGGTCCGATTTTGATCGCGTGCGCCTTGAGCATGTCGCGGGCGTCGCCGATGTGCCTCACCACCTCCACCTGCGATGCGGGGTTGGGCGTGTTAGTCCGCGGTGGGGCGGGGGGCGGGGGGCGGATCGGGGGGCGTGGCGGCTGGACCCACCTGAATGAATTCGAGATTTTCCGTCCCGATCAGGGGCTCGTTCTCTTCGGTGGTGCGGGGAGGAGCGGTCCTCGGGGCTGGGGACCTCATGGTGGGCGGAACTGGCGCGGCGAAGGAAACTGGCCGGTGCGGTCTCTGTCAACAAGTCCGGAGGCCCCGAGCCCGGTGCGCGGATGGTTGCGACGATGCCGCAATTACGGCGCCGATCGACTCACCCGCGAGGGTATCACGCACGACCGGCCTTCGGGTCGAGCGCGGTGCCCTTTGCGTCAAAAAGTCGCTTTTCTCACTTTTTGGTCTCAGAACTTGGAGGGCGGATCTGGCGTGACACAGGCGAGGTCCGACCCACGCTCGCCGTGGCTTCCCGGCGGGGGTATGGTTCAAATAGTGGAGCATGATGACGAGGACGCGACTCGCCTCGTGGAGTCGTGCTCGCCCCCCGAGCCGGTCGCGGCGGAGGAGCACAAGGCTCGCGGCAACGCTTGCTTCGCGAGAGGCGAGTGGGAGGAGGCCGCGAGTCACTACACGCTCGCCCTCGAGGCCGCACCCGCCGATGCGCCCGAGGAAAGTGCGCCCGATGAGGACGCGGGCGGTGAACGTGCCAGACGAAGGGACCGTGCGGTGTACCTCTCCAACCGCGCGGCGTGCAGGGTCAAGCTCGGGTCGCACAAGGAGGCTGAGGAGGACTGCACAGCCGCGATCGCCGAGGACGACACGTACGCGAAGGCCTACCTGAGGCGTAGCGCGGCACGTGAGAGTCTGGATGACCTGGAGGGCGCGCTCGTGGATGTCGAACGCGCGGCTGAACTTGAGCCTGGATCGCGTACGCAGGCTTTAGCCTCTGCGGAGAGGCTGAGGCCGCTGGTGGAGGCAAAGAGGGAGGAGATGAAGGAGGAGATGATCGGCAAGCTGAAGGACCTCGGGAACTCCATCCTGGGCAACTTCGGGCTCTCCACGGACAACTTCAAGGCGGAGAAGGATGACGCCACCGGGAGTTACAACATCCAGTTCGTGCAAAACGCCTCAACCCGATAGGAGAACTAGAGTTACCGCAGTGTTAAATTAGACACCAGCACCGCCGCCCCGAGCCTGCCTCACCAGCACCCCGAGCCGGAGGATTCCATCCAGCGTGCGCGACGACAGCAAGTCATCCATCGTCGTCGCGGCGGCGGCCCAGTTCGTTTCGCCCACCCTCGCTTCCTTTCCGCCGCCGCCCAGGGTCTCCGTCAACTTTGCGGCGAGTCCGTCGACCCCCTCGAGCGCCTGTTCCGTCACCACGTCCGCCATCGCCGTCTCCACCAGGATATCGAACTCGTTCCCCTCGTCCTCGGCCGCGAAGTCGTCATCCTCACCGTCCAGGACCCTCTGCTGCTGCGTCGAAGCCAGCCGCGCGACGTTGGGCAGGCGCCGCTTCAGCGCCGAGAGCTGCTCGCGCAGGTATCCCCCGAGCGCAGCCGCGTCCGCCTCCCGGACGCCCTCACCTCCCACCCCGACGCCCTCATTTCCCACCCCGACGCCCTCACCTCCCACCACCCCCTTACCTATCCGCTCGACGAGCCGGGTCGCCGCCGCCGCATCGTCCGCGGTCACACGCCCGCAACCCCGGACGTCCAGTGCGACGTGCAGCGCACCGCACAGCAGCGGCCGCGACGAGACCGCCTTTCCAAACGGCGACACCCCGTCGAGCGAGGCGCACGCGATGGCGAAATCGCGCAGACCCAGGCCCGGTTCGCCCGGTTCACGCGCGTCGGCGTCACCCCCGTCCGTCCACCCGTCCTTCTCGAGGTTCTCGCGGCCCCTCCCGGCGATCTCGGCCGAGTGAAACGCCGCGCGCAACTCCGTCTCCCACCGCGGCGTCTCCGTCGATTGCTTCGTCGTTTGCGCCCCCGAGCCTGATCCCCCCAGTGCCTGGACACCCCCGACGCGGCTGGATCCGGACACCGCCCCAGCCGCCCGTCCTCTGTACAGCTCGACGCACCGCGCCTCGAACGCGTTTATCTGCATCCGCGACACCTCCTCGAAGAACAGTCCCACCGCCTGCGCGTGCAACACGGACCCGACGCGAAAGTCGATGTCAAACTTGACCACGCACTCGCGCGGGTGAGCGCCGCGCTCGAACCTCCACGTGCTCACCAGTCGTTCGAACAGTCCTCCCGGGGTTCTCACTGCCTCCGCCGTGACGGACTCGCCCGGTACGAGGGACACGTCGGAGACGTAGCGCTCGTTGAAGAGCCTGAACCCGATCTCCAGCTCCGCCTCGAAGCGCGTGTGCGAGGTTCGCCGGAGCACCCGGGACCCCGCGCAGAAGGGGACGAACTCCTGGTACCTATCCACGTCCGCCACGACCGCGAACAGGTCCTCCGGCGAGTGCTGTACCGTCTTGGAGGACGAGAACGTCTTCTCGCACAGGTCGGAGAGGTTGGGCACCTCGAAGAAGCGACGAGCGCGCGGCGCTGCCCACGGCGCGTAGGCGCCGACGGAGGGAGACGCCGCGCGCGCGAGGACATGCGACGCACCGCCTAAATACCTGCCTAAGGTCCCCATCACTGCGCTCGCCGCGCGGCGCGACGCCTGGGACGTCATCTCATCGAGCGGGCGCTGCGCCGACCGGTCTGCCACAAGAGCGAGCTGGCCAACTGAACTGCTGAACTGAACTCCCGTTAACACATATCTTGTATTTTATGAGTGATCAAACAGTTGGACTATTCTNATATTTGCGTACTGACTGGCGCGGTTTGAATGAAAAAGAGTGGGAACGACGACATCGGTCTCCTCCCAGCAGTGCTCCGCACACTGGAATCATCGAATCATCGAAACGGTTTTTTGGATCGAGAGATGAACTGGCAGGAATTTTCAAGGTTTGCAAACCTTTAACTCACGCCGTAGTGGGGGAGTCGATCCGTGTTTTCGTATCCACCGAAAACGATCGCGATGCTCCCGATTGCCGTGTTGAGTCGCATACCCAAAAAGATGGAAAATTCTGGATCCCCAGTCATATTTTCGAGCCCAATCGTCAACTGAATACCCCGCAGGAAGAAATTTCTCGGGCCAATCAGGACGCGACTCGCTTTGAGTGCGGAATCGATATCGGTCCCGCACTCGCCAAAACTGGATATCTTCGCTCCGATCCCGTCATATCTGCACCCTCTCAGGCCAGTCTTTGCACGCCTCTCAAGTCGAAATGGCTGCCATTACCTCCGCTTCTTCCGCCGTCGTGGCGCGCCCCGCCTTCGCGGGCAAGACCGAGGCTCTCCGCGCTCGCGCGGTCGCCCCCGTCTCCGCGAAGCGTGCCTCCGTGGTGACCCTGGCCTCCGCTGACGAGACTTCCCGTCGCGCTGCCCTGTCCGTCTTCACCGTGAGTGTCCCCCCGACCAGGCCCTCCGCGATGCCGTGAACGCCCGATTCGCGTTGTCGACACTCCAAATGATTTGAATCCACGCTCGCGTCGGGTCCGAGCGGGCCGCGCGATGCGGGGCGGGCGCTGATTCGAGAGCGTTCCGCGGATTGAAACCCTTGGGAATGATCGCAATCGCGTGTCACCTTTTCCCCGGACTTCGTCCGTCCTCCGTCGCCCGTCCGCTGACCCGAGCCCGCCCGTCCATCCCTTTCCTTCCTTAGGCTGCCGGTGCCGCCGCCGCCGCGAAGCCCTCCTTCGCCGCCTACGGTGACTCCGCCAACGTCTTTGGTTCCACCACCAACTCTTCCGGTAAGTTGCTTCACGGCAATCCAGTTAGATGTTAACGCGTCCGGACCGAGCCCGGATGCCGGTTCCGAGCTCTGATCTGTGGTCCGTCGTGCGGGCCGATCGCGTCGGCCCCGCGATGGGTGCACATATAGATTCATCGACACGTCGCCTCCGCGCTCGCGCGTTCGTCGCGCGGTATCGCGCCCCAACCTCGGCTCGCCTCTGCGTTCGGGTTCTGACCAAAGCGGTCCCTCCCTCTCTCCTCCCTCAGGTTTCATCCCCTACTCCGGTGACGGCTACGCCTTCCTCCTCCCCGCCAAGTACAACCCCTCCAGGGAGCGTCCTTTCCCCAACCAGGATGTCTACTTCGAGGACAACTTCGATGCGGTGAGCAACATCTCCGTCCTCATCGAGACGAAGTGCGGCAAGTCCAAGATTGAGGACTTCGGCTCCCCCGAGTCTTACCTCGAGAAGATCGGCTACCTTCTCGGCCAGCAGTCCTTCAACGGCCAGACCCGCTCCGAGGGTGGCTTCGCGGCCAACAAGGTGTCCGCTGCCGCCGTCCTTGACGTCTTCACCAAGAGCAACAAGGGCAAGACCTACTACTACTTCGAGGTGCTCACCCGCACCGCCGACGGTGACGAGGGTGGCCGCCACCAGCTCATCGCGGCCACCGTGTCCGATGGCACCCTCTACACCATGAAGCTTCAGTCCGGTGACAAGCGTTGGTTCAAGGGCCAGGAGCGCGACCTCAAGCAGACCTGGAGCTCATTCACCGTCGCCTAAGCCATTTATACGATGGCGACGAAACGTGGGGGCCCACGCTTTGTCGTAGAGAAGGGTTAGGTTCGTAGAAGTTGGAATTTGAGAGTCGTGGGATTTTCCTTATATGTGGCGCCTATCGTCGTCTCGTCATTCTCTCCGTTCGTCTCGTCATTCTCTTCTCGTCTCGTCCTGGCATCTCCGTCAGCTTCACACTCCGCCGGTCAGATTCTGCTGGTGTACCTCGACAGGACGCCGTCGACGTAGTTCATTCGGAGCCAATCAGAATCCTCGGCGAAGCAGGTCCTCGCTTTCACGTACTCGATCACCCCGTCGTGCCAGTCAGCGAGACGACGCGGTGTCTGGTTGGAGTTCACGCCGTGGGTCCATCCAGCCTTCTCGATGAGTCGATTGACGGTCGGATCAGCGTGGAGATCGGAGAAGAAGCGTGCAGCCTGGGAATCGTCCTTGGACACCAGTGCAATCTGGGCGACAATTTTTCCAACCGTGATGTCATCCACGGAAACAGGAGCCACGCCTTCGCAAAGATCCATCGATTCATCCGGATCGTTCGGGAGAGGTGCTTCCGCCGCCGTGAACACGGGGTTCGGGATCCACGGCGCGGGCCTCGTCGCCGCGGCGGAGATGCGCTCAGCCATGGAGTCCTCGATTGGATCGGTCTTGGCTCTCAGCCGACGCGAGCAGATAACCTGCCACCACACGTACGCGCCACCCATCACAAGCATGACGAAGGCGGCTACTAGCGCGTTGAACCTACTGCGGACGGCATCCCTGTGCGAGGCAAGGTCGGAGGTGAGAAAAACCTCGGCCACCTCGTGGACCATAGAGTCGGTCATGTTCTGCAGATTCACGGAATTGTCATCACGCGATCTGCGGCGCGCGGACTCAAACTCTTCGACCCAGATGGTGGTGGCGTGAGCGTCGCACACCCAAGGAAGGGAGTCACGATAACAAATCCACGCAGCCTGACCCAGGTGAGACCAATCGGACCACGCTTCCCGAGCAGCTGAAGTGCACGACACGTTCAGTCGCATACGCGCCGCAGCCGCCACACTCACGGGAGCAAGGCTCTGATGCCACCTCCGAGTGTTTTGCTCCATAATCAGCGTCGCGTGATCGGAGAGGAGTTTGTGAAGCTCCGCGATTGCTTCTCGATATGAAAAAGTGTCCATGATGGTTCTGAGACTCTTCGCGAATGCTTTGGTGTGCCGGGTCATTATTTGCTCAACCTTCTCACGAAGAGGATCCTCAAGGTCGGGTAGTGCAAGTAGGTCTGTTTCGGTCTCGACATCTACCACTACACCTTTGCGCGCAGCTTCGCATTTCTCCGCTGCGGCCACCTCGTTTCGCCTCTTCCAGTCCTCTCCCTTGCCGTGCATGCCTTTCTCCGCGTGGCTGCGGTGCATCGCCGCTGCAGTAGTTTGCAGCATCCACCGAGTTTCAGCTTCTTCAGCCTCAGAGCCCCGGGGGGAGACGATACTGCTGTCGAAGTCGGCTAGCGCTGCATGCCTCGCTGCCAAATCGAGTGAGTCGATATCGCTCGCAGAAATAGGTAGGATTCCAGCGGAGAGCCGAATTGTCGAAGCCGTCATCTCGAGATCGTAAGTTCGCAGTGCGGAAGATACCGCACATGAAAGAATTCTCGCTTCCTCCTCAGCCGAGGCTAGCTTCACGGACGTCACGGCCGCTTTGCAGGCTGCTGCGAGGCGACGCAGGGCGCGCGCGTAGCGTTTCGGAACCGACGCGGCATACACACCGATCCGTAGTGAGAGGGACTCAGAAGCAGCAAAAACATGATCGCGGATCGTGGCGTCGAGGTCCGCGGGTCGTAAAGGCAGTGTAATTGTCTCTATCGCTTGTTCAGCTTGAGACACAGCCTGTTCGACCGCGTCGTCCAGTTCGCGGTCCACAGCGGCGTCGTTGATTTCAATGTCTTTCGCCTCTCTGGCACTGAGCTCCTCCCGCAAGTCATCGATGGGACCTCGCCACAGCGGCTCCATATCGAACAGGCTTGTGCGAAATATACGTTCAGACTCAATCCTGGCTGCTTTGAGGTTCGCGGTAAAATCAGTCGGCGGCATGGGTGGTTTTCGCATCGCCAGTTTCACTGCGGTGGAGTGATAACTCAGGGCATCCGCACGCGCCCGCGACAGCAACTGACCCTCCCATGAGGACCACAGAGAGGGAAGCGAGGGAAAGTGGCCGTCATGCAGGGAGTTGATGAGCACTCGCAAAAATGCAGACAAACCCCGACCGCTCATCTTACCCGACCCGAGACTCGATATAGATGCGACATCTCTCAGTAACTCTCGGCGGAGGGTGTCGAGCTGTGAGAGGAAATCTTTGTCCAGATCGTCGTAGGAAACTGAGCTCAGGTTTCGTAACGCTTGCCTGCTAGACGCCGGTAAGAACAGCGTGTGAGCTCCGATATCTTCGAACATACTCGCGAGGGTGTAGTTTCCCTCCACGAGCGGTCGCCTCCCCGCGCGCATGTCCTTTTCCCCGAGGAATGACCTCAACCAGTCGATGGGTGTTGTCCCCGCCGCGAATTCCTGACAAAAGTCCTCGACGACCCAAATCAACGACGGGAGACGAAACGGGGAGGTGCCTACCTCACGCAGCCGCCAGAGATGGGCGCGGCGCACGAGGGTCTCGAGGTACTCCACCTCCGCAGCTGTGATGAGCTTAACGCTGTTGTACACTAAATGAGACGACACCATCACGGCGGTGGCGAATATTTGCGCGTCAAAGGCCTCGTTGACGCCTGCTGCCGAGAATCCCTCGGTGTCCAGGAGCAGGACACGAGATCCGTCAGCACCCGTCATCGAGGTCAAACCAATCCATATTCCCATCGTCGTTGCTTCTTGGGTGGGGCCGATGGTGAAGCCAGAGGTTGAATGATTCAAAGCGCTCAACAAAAAGCTCTTCCCAGATCCAAAAGGCCCGACGACTCCAACAACACTGACGGGGCTGTCAAGAGCTTCTAGGCAGGCGAGACCGTCCTCCACCAACTCGAGCGAAGCATGGGCCTCATCGGGGCGAATAATCTGGAAGATCTCCGAACACGAGTCTCCCCGGCAACGACCAGCGGCGAGCACGAGCAGCACGAGCACGAGCCACATCTACTAATGCCCTTCACCAGATCCGAGGCGTTATGATGTCGGCCAGTCTGCAGTACCACGGGATGGTGAGATGTGTCGGAAGGTGCACAGTCACGATACTTAACGCGACGTTAACGACCGATATGAAAGATGCGTCGCGAGT
>JGI24539J26755_10000241_pt1 | contig 25403 bp, 24 predicted proteins | sample NorSeaMetagenome_2_FD_26755 | JGI IMG/M metagenome (IMG submission 26755) | reverse complement strand
TGGTAATTCTGGATATGACCTACTAGGTGCAATCATTCGACCATGACCATTAGGATAAAAAGTATTAACATTACCTTTATAATCTAAACCCACGTGAACCGTTTTGGGGTGGATGGATTGAACATGATAAACCTCCAGATTGGCCTCCATTGCAATCTTCCAATTACATTTAACATCATAACTATATTGGTCAACAAGACGAAGAGATCCGAGCTGGAATTCTTTAAACTCATCATAGATAGGGCCTAAGCTCTCTTTTAAACTTATGGCGTCTAGGTCAAAATTAACAAAAATTAAATTTCCTAAAAGCTCAATTTTAATTTTATGAAGACTTCTGCAGCTATCATCAAAATCGACAAAGTCTTGGGGATCTCTTTTGCCTATTAAGTCACCATCATAATTATAATTCCAGCCATGATATCCACACACCAAGCTTTTTGCTTGTCCATATTCTTCTCTGACAATAGCAGCTCCTCTGTGGCGACACATATTATAAAAAGCATTAACTTCTTTCGCACTTTTTCTGACAAGAATTACTGGTTGGCCTGTCTTTTCCCATAGCTTATAACTTCCCACTTTTGGAATTTCATCTAAATGGCCTGCCAGAAGCCATGTTTTTTTCCATAGATTTTCTTTTTCTAATTCAAAAAAATCTTTATCAGTATAACGCTTTCCAGGTAAGTCCGGAAATTTAGGAAAGTTCTTTGGCGGGGCTTTTCTCTGTCTTTCATACTCGATAAGATCTTTAATCTTGTCTATTTGAATCTGATCCATAAAAACCCCTTTTTTAGTTTATCAGAATATTAATTTAATAAAGAAATCATTATAAAATCAATTAGTTTATACAATTTTTCCTGATCGTATATCTGTATAATCATTATTCGTATAAACTATAGATCCATTAACAATCACTGTTTCATAGCCTTTTGAGTAACGCATGTATCTGCTTGCCTCTCCTGGAAAATCACTTACAAAAGCTTCTTTGGAAATGCCAACCTTATCAATATCGAATATGACTAAATCTGCAGCTTTCCCATTTTCGATTACACCTCTGTCATGAAGGCCCCAATCATTGGCTACTTCTTGAGTCATTCTATGTACAGCGGTTTCTAAAGATATTTTTTTAGTCTCTCTTACATAATGTTCTAACAAATGAGTCGTGTCACCTGTGCCGCAAAATTGTGTTATGTGAGCTCCGGCATCTGATGCTCCAAAGTGACAAAGCTCATTCATAATTAAATATGATACAGATTCTTTATCTGAATTTATAATATCTACTAGTTGAAATTCTGTTTTTAGATCATCCTCTAGGGCAATATCAAGTATCACTTGACCAATCTCCTTACCTTCAGATTCAGCAATCTCAATTAAATATTTACCTTTGTATAATTTATTCTGAGTTGAGTAGACCTCTCCAACTTTGAGCATGGGAAGCGCAGCACTCATACCCTGAGCATTCTTCGCCTCCTCTATTAAAATTTTTTGCTTTTCTTTATCAGCAAAGGACTCCTTTCTTTCCTCAATGGAAAGGTCCATAATTGCTTTCCAAGTAGGCATCCCAAAAAGTAACATACTCGTTTCTGATAGCCTCATATTCAAATCAAAACAACGTGGCATTGTTTGCCCAAAAACTTTTGCACCCCTGTCTCTCTCTTTTTGAAGAGCGGCCATTATTTTTTCGGCTTTTGGCGCGTCTGGTGTTGATAAAACTGGTTGAAAGGTACACATAATTCCAGTCTCTAAACTTATGTCACCCAACTCTTCAATATTTCTCAATTGTGTTTTCATATCAATAAAATAAGGGACTACCTGCCAAACTCCTCTACCTGTTTTTGTAGCAGCACGAGCTAACTCAATTTTTTCTTTTTTACAAGAGAATCGACTTGGCACAGGATCAAAATTTTCATCGACATCAACATACGATGATGAAACACCTAGCGCACCTTCTTTCATTGCCTCTTCAACAATATCTGACATTTCTTTTATTTCTTTATCCGTAGCTTTTCTTTTCTGACTATCCTCACCCATGACATATAATCTAATAGCTGAATGCCCTACTAAAGCACCTACATTGATCCCAAGATTAGGTTTTATATGATCGAGATATTCACCAAAGGTTTCCCAAGAAAAAGGAACGGCAGCATCAAATGTTGGCTTTTTAATATCCTCAATTACCTGAAACATAGAGATAATTTTTTTCTCTCCTCCATTTCGTATGGGAGCAAGAGAGAGCGAGCAATTCCCCGTAACAACAGTGGTTACTCCATGCTCAATAGAAGGAGTTGCGTATCCGTCCCAGCATAACTGTGGATCAAAATGTGTATGAATATCAATAAATCCAGGTGCCAGTATAAGTCCCTTGGCATCTATTTCATTACTATACTTTTTCTTAATATTTCCAATTTCAGTAATAACACCGTTTTCTATAGCAACGTCTCCATCAAACGGCTCAGCACCAGTTCCATCAACAATGGTCGCATTACGAATTACTAATGAATTGTCCAACATGATATTTTTCCTTATTTTTATTATTAAAAGTATACTTTCCTAGTTAAAAAAAATTGTCTAGAGTTATTATAAAATAATTTAGAGAGAGAAAATGTTCCAATCAAAAAGACCCATAATTCAAATAGCATATGCTGTAAATGATGTTAAAAAAGCAGCTGAAATTTGGTCTAAAAAATTTAATATTGGCCCCTTTTATGTTAACGAACATATAAAGATATCTAATACATTAGTTAATGGAAAAGAGTGTGAATTTGATCATTCATCAGCCTATGGATGGAAAGAAAATATGATGCTTGAATTGATATGTGATCATAAAATTAACGAATCCCCTCACAACAGTAATCGTTCAGGTATCCATCATGTGGCATGGATTGCACCTGACTTTGATGAAGAGGTATCACTCTTAAACAATCAGGGTTGTAGTGAGGTATTATCTGCCAATTCCGGTCATAGGAATGGAATGAAATTTGCATGGTTTGACCCTAAAGATGAGATCAATCATTTCTATGAGATTTACGAAAACACTGATGATATTTCTAACTTCTACTCATTCCTCTATGAGGAATCAAAAAATTGGGATGGAGTAAATCCTGTTAGAAATGTTTCTGATATTAAAAGTTAATTATTCTAAGAAGTAAGATTACAAGTTAGAAATATTTGTTTATATTTTCAAACATAAACCTAGGAGAAGAAAATGAAATTAGTTACAGTTTTTAGTGCATCAGGTAGGCCCGGACTTGCACAGGTAAAACAATTATTACTTGCAGGCTATAAGGTTAGGGCTGTAACACGTGAAAGTAAACGGTTGGAGCATTTTGAGGGAATAGAGATTGTTTCAGCTGATTATAATGATCCTGACTCAATACACGAGGCTTGCCTTGGCTCAGATACAATCTTCTTTACCGCACCATCCTTTGAAGAGGCTCATAAAGGTATTGATTTTTGCGCAACTGTAGGAACTTCAGCAATGAAGGCTGGGGTTAGAAGAATTATCTTTAATACTTGTTGCTGGGGCAATGATGAGGAAGAAGTTGGTCAAGCCGGGTACGATGCCAGCAGATTAATGATCAATACTCTTATGCAAGCTGGCGTCCCTACAACTACATTTCGTCCAGTTATTTTTATGGATAATTTATTAACTGATTGGGCTAGAAAAGATATATTAGAAAATAATATATATACATACCCTCACAATGCAGATTTAGAGGCTAATTGGATTTGCTTAGATGATGTTGCTAAATTCATGATTGCGGCAATAGATAGGGATGATCTTATTGGAAGAAGAATAGTAATAGGCGGAGAAGAAGCATTTGTCCCTCAGAGAGTGGCAGATATGCTTTCCGGACGTTTTGGGAAAAAAGTAGAATATAAGAAGCTCCCACTTAAGGACTTTGCAAAGAGATTATTTGATATCTTCTATTCTGAAATAGAGGGTGCTGACGAGGCTGCCTTTATTGAGTCTATGTCTGATTTTTACAGATTTACAAATGAGTCTGATTACAAGCCTTTTAAGGTTGATATGGCTCCAGTTTTAAAAGAAATACCGATTAAATTAAAACCATTTAGTGAATGGATGAATGAAATTGATTGGAATGAAAAAGTAGACACTAACGCTGGTTAAGAAATTCTATTTTTAATAAAAGAAAACCCTTGAAATTTGGACAAAGATTTTTCTTTGTTAAAATATTCAAGGGTTTTTTATTTAACCTAGAACTCTTGCTGTTTCTTGCTCATATGCCTTCATATCGAAATAATCTCGCCAATTTGAAATTAATCCATCTTGAAATTCCATTACCCCCATTACTAGAATATCCATCCACTGACCGTTTATCTCAAAGCGATCCGTTCTTTCTGTTAAAACAGTTCCTTTGGAATCTTCAGCAATATTATGAACTATCCACTCAATATTTGAGGCCATCTGAATAAATGGCTCAAGATAAGCTCTAATTTCATCATGTCCTTTTTGGGGATCCATAGGTATATTATGATAAAAGCAATCTGTGGTAATTGATCCCATAATTCCTTCAATATCTCGGTTATTCCAATGTTCTATAAACTTTAAAGCTCTGTCTGTATTACTCATTTTTTCCTCTTCATTTTTTTCTAGTTTAATAAAATTTTTTCATATTTAAAACGTAAATCTTTTTTTTGAACCTTACCCATTGCATTGGTGGGTAAAGAGTTAATCCAAACATAAGATTTAGGAATTTTATATTTAGCAAGCGATTCTTTTAATAAGGAGTTTATAAAATCACTCTCTATAGTATTATCAGAATTATCAGAAACGAGTATGGCAATGGGACATTCTCCAAAATCTTCATGCTTAACACCAATTACAGCACTTTCTTTTATTCCATCAATGGTATTCAAGATAATTTCTATTTCTTTCGGATAAACATTAAAACCTCCAGAAATAATCATATCACCCGACCTTCCTGATAAAGTAAGACGACCTTTATTATCAATTTGACCAATATCACCAGTTATAAAAAATCCATCATTAGTAAATTCTTCTTTCGTTTTTTCTTCCATTCTCCAGTAACCTTTAAAAACATTTGGTCCTTTAACTTCCACTATACCCTTTTCATTTGGAGATAAGATTTTATTATTATTTGAAATTCTTATTTTAATATCCGGCAGAGGAAAGCCAACAGTTCCCTCTAATCTATCTCCAATAAGAGGGTTTGATGTAATCATTCCAGTTTCAGTCATTCCATATCGCTCCAGGATTGAATGTCCTGTTTTATTCTTGAACTCATTAAAGGTTTTTTCTGTTAAAGGAGCCGATCCAGAGATAAAAAGTCTCATTCTTTTATAAAGGTCCTTATTAAGGTCTTTTTCACCAATTAAGCGGCTATAAAACGTTGGAACACCCATCATTACAGTAGAATTTTTTAGATTTTTATTAATTTCAGCAATATCAAATTTCTCTAAGAAAATAATTTTTGAAGCGCTTAAAAAAGCAGTATGCAATGCAACAAATAGTCCATGAACATGAAAAGTTGGCAAAGCGTGTAACAGAGTGTCATTCTCCGTAAAATCCCAACTCTCCTTTAAAGCAAAAGCATTAGAAGATAAATTTCCATGCGTAATCATTGCCCCCTTCGATTTTCCCGTAGTCCCCGAGGTAAATAAAATTGCAGCAGTATCATCATCGGAACAATTTTCAATAATATTATTTTCTTTTAATTCTAATATTTCTTTTAAAAATGGATCGTCATCGGAAGACCCTAAAGCCCGATGATTAGGAACACTGTACTTTTCAAAAATAGGACTTGTAGCCTGATAGTTATCTGGTGAACAAACAAATAACTTTGGTTCAATATTTCCAATAAAATACTCGACCTCAGACAAAGTATAAGATGTATTCAGTGGAGTGAATATTACCCCCATTCTCAGACATGCTAAATAGAGTCCTATTGAAGCTACAGATTTCTCAGTCTGAGAAATAATTCTATCGCCTTTCTTTAAGCCAATACTTTCAAGATAGGATACAAAAAGAGAGGACAAGATATCAACGTCTTTATAAGACCAATTTTTTTGCCCCGGCACATCAAAACAAATATTATTTTCTAGAGTACAAAATCTATCAAAAAAAATTTGATATAAATTCTTATTCATCCAAGATAATCCTTATTTTAATCAATCGAAATAACTAACCCTTCTCGTCTTGGGTCAGCTCCACCTATAAAACCATTATTTTTTTTCAACGCAATATGAAGTCCACTTCTTTTGCGCATAATTTTTGTTTTGTGACCCATAGATTCTAACTCATACTGCAAGCTCTCTAAAACTGTATTCTTCTCCAGTTCCGTATATTTACCTTTATTCATATAATGAGGTAGTTGAACAACCTCGTCAGGATTCAAGCCCCAATCTATTAGGCCAATTACCGATTTAGCAACATAATTAATAATACTGGTACCCCCGGGTGATCCTGTTAATGCATAGACTTGATTATCTTTAAAAATAATAGTTGGAGTCATGGATGACATAGGCCTTTTATTACCCTCAACTCTATTTGCTACTTTTTTACCATTAATTTCTGGTATTAATGAAAAGTCTGTTAATTCGTTATTAAGAATGAATCCTCCTGCCATCAAGTGGCTCCCAAAAGGGCCTTCCACAGTTGAGGTCATTGAAACAGAATTACCTTCAGCATCAACAATAACAAAGTGACTGGTGGATGGCTTAGATATATCGATATTCTTTTCAAAATCTCCTGCCCCCGACGGATTACCGTGAGTAATTACTTTTGCCGCTCTATTTTGATTGATTAAGAGCCTTCTTTCGTCGATATATTTTTCATCCAGTAGTCCATCTATAGGAACATTTATAAAATCTGGGTCGGCCATATAGTAGGATCTATCAGCATATGCAATCCTGCTGGCCTCAGAATACAGGTGAACCATTTCTTTCGATTCTGGTTTTAAATTTTTAATATCAAACTCTTCTAAAATTTTTAGCATCATGAACATTGTAAGACCTCCTGATGATGGAGGGGGCATGCTGCAAACATTATAAGATCGATACATTTGACAAAGCGGTTCTCGCCATATTACTTCGTAATTTTTTAAGTCATCTAAGGACATTAAGGAATTTTCATCTGATTTTTTTAAAGACTCTATTATTAGTTGAGCAGTTTTTCCTTCATAGAATTCTTCAGCACCTAGGGAAGCTATTCTTTTAAGTGTTTCTGCATATTCTTGATTTTTTAAAATAGAACCGATAGGAATTGGTATTTTCTGTCCTTCGGCATTTTTTCTATAATAAATTGATCCCGCAGGTTCAACTGTTTTTAAATAACTTAAATATCCCAATGTATTGTGAAGTGCAGGTGAAACCGGAAATCCATCTTCTGATAGCCTTATTGCATAATCAAATAATTCTTTCCACGCAAGCTTTCCAAACTTTTTGTGGGTATCCTCCAGTAACCTTATTATTCCTGGAACACCAACAGATTTAGCTCCAACCACAGCGTCAGGATAAAATTTTATTTTATCACCTTCTTTATTTAAAAATAGATCCTCTCTTGCCTTAGAGGGAGCTGTTTCACGACCATCGATAGAAAATAACTTTGAACTCTTAGCGTCCCAATAGAGCATAAAAGCTCCGCCTCCAATGCCTGTAGCTTGTGGTTCAGTTAGGGATAAAACTAATTGAATGGCGACAGCAGCGTCTATTGCATTACCACCTTTTTTTATAATATCGTGTGCTGCTTTTGAGGCGTGAGAGTTAGAAGTAGCAATTATACCCTTTGATGGTTTTAATATTTTTCCATAACTATGGCTGGCAATAAATATTGAAAACAGAAATAAAATAAAAAATCTCATAAACCCTCCACAGTATTATTTTTTAGATACTATACAATTTTAATACCATTGTTTAGTTTCCTTATAATGATTAATTCAGGAAAAAAAAATTTAATAACTGATGTTGATGGAATCTTAGTGGGTAACGCTCATAATGAAAAGGTTGCAACCGGCTGCACAGTTATCACNCCTATAGAAGGTTCCTTGGCATCGGCGGATGTAAGAGGTGGCGCACCTGGAACAAGGGAGGTAGGTGCATTAAATCCATATAATTTGGTTGATTCAGTTGATTCAATTGTATTATCGGGCGGGTCAACTTGGGGATTAGAGGCTGCCAGTAGTGTAGCAAATTATATAGGGGCAACTGGTCGTGGGTACAGACCATCCTCAAAATTTAAAAATGTACCTATGATACCTGGTGCAATTTTATATGACCTCGCAAACGGTGGTAATAAAGACTGGGGTGGGAAACCTCCATACTCAGATCTTGGAATAGAGGCTGCCTCCAAAATATCAGATAATATTGAGCTTGGAAATTTTGGAGCAGGCTATGGCTCCAAGGCAGGGTCATTAAAAGGAGGGCTCGGGAGTGCATCATTTATTACAGATGATGGAATACAGGTTGGAGGCTTATTCGCTGTTAACAGCTATGGATCAACAGTTAACAACGAAACAGGACAATTTTGGGCAGCTACTGATGAAGATAAAGCGGAGTTTGGAGGCAAAGGTGTCCCACATTATGCACCGAATGACCCTTTGTCAGGCACTGCAACCCGAGAGACTCTTCCGGGACAAAATACAACGATAGGAGTTGTAGCTACAAATGCTAAATTAGATTCTAAGGCAGCAAAGAGAATAGCCATTATGTCTCATTCTGGAATGTCTCGTGCTATTAGGCCTATACATTCGCCAGTTGACGGTGATGTAATTTTTGTACTAAGCACGGGTACATTAAATAAAGAGTTAAACCTTAATGATATAAATACTATTGGAGAATTGGGAGCTCGAGTATGCTCAAGATCAATAGCTAGAGGTGTTTATGAAGCAAAGAGCATCCTTGGAATGAACTCATGGAAAGAAAAATATGAATAATTCTTTCTTTGTTATTTTTGGTTTATAATATTGGAAATGCGCCGGTAGCTCAGCTGGATAGAGTACTTGACTACGAATCAAGGGGTCGGGAGTTCGAATCTCTCCCGGCGCACCATTATTAAATGAATTATGGAAAAATATGGACTATTTATTTTTATTCTTTTTGATCATATTATTAATCATTGCTCTAATGATTTTAATAAATACAAGAAAAAGCGATGATAAAAATTCTGATACAAAAGATATTTTTCTAGAATACGATAAAAAACAGCAAACCCAGAATGAATCTCTAAGTCGACAAGAAGAAGCATTGTCAAACCTCAGGATTACAATTCAAGACTTTCAAGAGCCCCTACAGAAGTTACGAAATTATTTATCTGGAGGAACGAGAGCTGGACAGTTTGGCGAATGGTCACTTCAGGCAATGATGCAGGATATTTTCCCAGAAAATCGATATAAAGAAAATGCAGAAATCGTTGAAGGATCAGGGCAAAGAGTTGAATTTGTATTAATACTTCCGGGCGGTCTTCTACAACCAATTGATGCAAAATTTCCGTCCGGCTTGTATGATAGATACCTTAGCGCATCATCTGATGGTAATAGAGATCAAGTCAATACGGCAAAAAAGGAAATAGAAAGACACGTTAAAAATGATGCAGAAGATATTCAAAAAAAATATATTTTAGCAGGCAAAACATCTGATATTGGTATTATGTACATACCAAGTGAAAGTCTTCTTCAGTTAATTGACTCCATGAGTCTTCGCGAAGAATTATTTAGAGACTATAGAGTCTTATTACTAGGCCCAAACTCTCTAGCAGCCTACTTAATAAGTGTTTCAATGAATTTCCGTGTTGAATCATTTAATGATAGAGCTTCTGAAATAATGGATGAGTTTGGTAAGCTAAAAAAAGAATTTGAAAAATTTAGTAATTCTACGAATGATTTAAGAAAAAAAGCAGAAGAAATATTGAATAAAATTGATGATTACGGCACAAGAGAAAGACAGATGTCAAAAGCTATTAAAAATATGGATAATCTCAATACTAAGAAAAAATAAAATTATTCAATCTGAGATTTGACTTAACTATTTATAGGTTCTATAAATCCCTGAAGTATCAATGATAAGGTTATATTATGAAAAGAACATTCCAGCCTAGCAATCTAGTCAGAAAAAGGCGTCACGGTTTTCGTTCAAGATTACAGACCGTTGGTGGAAGAAATATCTTATCCAACAGAAGAGCTAAAGGTAGAAAATCTCTATCAGCTTAAGTTATGAAATCTGAAAAAAAGCAAAATGACTCCAATAAAGAAGAGTGCATTTCTGATAAAATAACTAAACGCTCAGATTATATTCGTGTATCAACCGGATCCAATACAAGAACTTCAAGTTTACATTTACAAAAATATAATAGAAGAGATAACGGAATTCCTCGATATGGAATTACTGCAACAAAAAGAATTGGAATTGCGGTGGATAGAAACAAGGCCAAAAGAAGGCTTCGCCATGCTATTAAAGAAGTGCTTCCCAAGTTGGGTAAAAATGGTTACGACTATGTTGTTGTTGCAACAAAAAATACAATCATACTTCCNTGGGAAGTAATAAAGTCTGATTTAGAAAAGGCATTTAAGGAGTCAACGAATGAATGATACTTCGAGATATATAGTTGCGATCGTTTTAGCTATGATTATTTTGTTCAGCTGGCAAATACTTTTTCCTGNAGAAGATCGAATTATCCCCACTAATATCGTTGAGAGTAGTCCAAAATTTAGTGTGAAAGAAAATGACAAAAATAACCTCGCTGAGGTTGTTAATAAAGATATATGCTCGCCCAATCCCATCATTATAGAAAATGGGAGCTTGGAAGGATCTATTGATCTATGTGGGGCAAAAATTAATGAGATATTTTTAAAGAAATTTAATACAACTACAGATCAAGATAGTGATTATGTTCAACTATTCAATGAATCCTCTTATTGGGTAAATGCAGGTTGGTTGGCCCCTAGAGGTGCAAATTTTTTACTTCCTAGCGAAAATTCTCTATGGAAGCTAGAATCTCAAAATAGTATTCTATCACCAAATAATCCTGTGGTAATTTCATGGGAGAATGGAGAGGACCTAAAGTTTATCCAGACTTATTCAGTTGATGAGGATTATTTGTTCTCATTTAAACAAGAGGTTGAAAATAACTCCTTAGGATTAATTACGNTATTTCCATTCAGTAAACTATCCAGGCAAGAACTCCCGACTGATCAAGCGCTTGGNCTACTTCACGAAGGGCCAACAGGTTGGTTTGATGAGGAGCTGGAGGAGCAAGACTATGATGATATTGAGAAAAATGAATTTCGAAGAGAGTTTAGTTCTGGCTGGATTGGTATAAGAGATAAATATTGGGCCACAGCCATAAGTTCACTGGATGAAGGAGCAAAAAAAGCTCACTTCAAGATGTCCAAATCTAATGATGAGAGTATTTATCGAATTGGCTACACAGGCGAAGCCATTAGTGCATCTCCAGGGTCCAGGCTTTCATCAAGTGGGTTAATTTTTATAGGTGCTAAAGAGGTAGATATAATTGATAATTATTCCAATAATAAAGATTTACCGAATTTTGATCTTCTTATTGATTGGGGTTGGTTTTATTTTATATCAAAACCTNTATTCTATATTCTTGATTTCCTTTTTTCCTATACTGGTAATTTTGGGATAGCAATCCTTCTATTAACAGTTTTAATAAAATTAGTATTCTTTCCCGTTGTTAATAGATCTTATGTTCAAATGGCCAAGATGAGGAAAGTCCAACCAGAAATAGCTAAAATGAAAGAGCTTTATGGGGATGATCGTCAAAGGATGGCCCAAGAAATGCAATCATTNTATAAAAAAGAAGAATTAAAACCTTTGTCAGGGTGTCTTCCAGTTNTTATACAAATACCAGTATTTTTTGCACTATATAATGTTTTACTAGTAACAATAGAAATGCGTCATGCACCATTTATTGGCTGGATAAGAGATCTCTCAGCACCAGATCCTTTATCAGTATTTAATCTCTTTGGTATTATAAACTGGACACCGCCTCAAATATTAATGATTGGTGTTTTCCATTTATTATTTGGGTTAACTTTCTTATTACAAACAAAACTAAATCCTGCTCCAACAGACCCTATTCAAAAAACTCTTTTCACTTGGATGCCTATCTTTATGATATTTATTGCAGCTAATTTTCCAATAGGGCTTGTAATATATTGGGCTTGGAATGGTCTACTTTCGATTATGCAACAAGCTTATATTATGAAAAAACAAGGTATGGATATTGCTCTTTTTGAAAATTTTAGAAAAAAAGAAAATCCGAACGATTGATAAAAAAATGAAAGGCGTTACCAAACAAAATAAGACTTTAAAAAATAAAAAAAATCTTTTTGCGAATAGATGCAATTTTATTAAAGGTGTTGCATCGATTGAGGGTTTAGAACATTCATCTGTTCCTGAGGTAGCATTTCTGGGCCGTTCAAATGTTGGAAAATCTAGCTTATTGAACGCCATAACCAAAAGATCAAAATTAGCACATACATCTAAAACACCAGGAAGGACTCAAGAACTAAACTTTTTTTCCTTCGGTGATGAAAAACCTATGATGACAATTGTTGATATGCCGGGATATGGCTTTGCTAAAGCCTCTAAAACAAAAATTGCAGAATGGACAGAACTGTCGCGACATTACTTATCAAACAGATCAAATTTAAGAAGAGTATTTTTATTAATTGATGCACGCCATGACATTAAACCGTCTGACGAAGAAATAATGTCTATGCTAGATAATTGTGCAGTTTCATATCAAATAATTTTAACTAAAATAGATAAAATAAAAGATAAAAATACAAAAATTTCTAAAACACAAGATTCTGTAAAAAGTCATGTTGCTGTGCATCCAGTGGTTTATTCCACCTCATCCTATAAAGATATAGGACTTGGTGACTTAAGAGATGCAATATCCTCTCTAGTAGATTAATAATTACTAGACTATAAGAGATAGAAATTTATGAGAAATTATTATGGATAAAGATAAAGGGGCAGTTAAAGATTGGTTAAATAATGCCGATATTTTAACAGGTGCTCTTCCTTACATGCAGAGATATAATGGCTCAATTATCGTCATTAAGTATGGCGGTAATGCAATGGCTGATGCTGATTTAGTAGAATCATTCTGTAATGATATTGTTTTCCTTAAGCAAAGCGGTTTAAAGCCTGTAATAGTTCATGGTGGCGGACCCCAAATTGGCTCAATGCTTGAAAGACTTGGAATTAAAACAAAATTTGAGTCTGGTATGAGAATTACGGATGAAAATACCTTAGAGGTTGTTGAAATGGTTCTTGCGGGAAGAATCAATAAAAATATAGCGTCCAAAATTAATTCTGCGGGTGGTAAAGCTGTAGGGGTATCAGGCAAAGATGGCTCAATGATAATTGCTGAAAAATTAACGAAGCAAAAAAATTCTGGCGAATCTAATATCGAAAAAATAATTGATTTAGGTTACGTTGGATTTCCTAAAAAAATAAATAATGAAATTATAGAAACACTAATTAATGATGATTTTATTCCTGTTATTGCCCCTCTAGGGTTAGGAGTTGATGGAAAAACATATAATATAAATGCTGATACTGCGGCAGGCGCCATTGCTTCTTCATTAAAGTCCAAGAGATTGCTTATTCTAACCGATGTTGAGGGTGTTCTCGACTCCAATAAAAACCTTGTAGAGGAAGTTAATGAAGAAAAGATAAAAGAAATGATTATTTCTGGAGAAGTTTCGGGAGGTATGATTCCAAAGATTAATACATGCTTAGATAGCGTTAATAATGGCGTTGAGGCTGCAGTTATTGTTGATGGTAGAGTGAAGCATGCAGTTTTACTTGAGCTTTTTACAGACCACGGCGCAGGAACATTAGTTCGTTAGGAAATGTAAATGAATCTTCCTTTAATCAAAACTTGGGTATTCGATCTAGACAATACATTATATGCCCCCGAGGAAGATATTTTTAGTCAAATCGACAAAAAAATGACATCGTTCATATCTAACCACTACAATATTAATAGTAATGATGCCTTCCATATCCAAAAAGAACATTTTTTAGAATATGGAACAACCCTTGCTGGGTTGATGAATGATAAAAATAATAATATTGATCCAGATGAGTTTTTANGTGTTGTGCATGATATTGATTTACAATCGCTAAAATCTGATCCAAATCTAAGGAAGGCAATACTTAATCTCTCTGGGCCTAAATTTATTTTCACAAACGGAACAAAGCGCCATGCTGAAAATGTATTAGAAAAATTAGGTTTAGACGATTTATTTGAATCTATTTTTGATATTAAATCAGCCAATTATATACCGAAGCCTAATATTGAAACCTATAATTTATTTTTCCAATCCACAAATATTGACCCAAAGTCTTCAATTATGTTTGAGGATATGGGAAGAAATTTAATACCGGCAAAAGAATTAGGGATGACAACAGTATTAATTAAAAGGGAAATACCAAATAAGCATAACATTTTTCAAGACAAAAAATATGCAGATATTTGGGGCCAAGATGTTCCTGCTGATTATGTTATTGACGACTTGGTAAAGTTCCTAAATAACAATTAGATAAATAAATTAAAATTATAAAGAGTGAAACATGAATAATGGTAATATTGAATTAATAGAAAACGCATTTGAGAATATTGAAAATATTAACTCTAGCTCTCCCAGCGATATAATTAAAGCAATCGATTCAACGATAGAAGATATAGATACTGGAAATTTGAGGGTTGCAGAAAAAATCAATAATAATTGGGTTATTAACCAATGGGTAAAAAAAGCAATTCTTCTTTATTTCCGTATAAATGATATGAAATTAATTTCAGGAAGTTCTGGCGATAGCCATTGGTGGGATAAAATAGATTCTAAGTTTCAAGGGTGGGATGAAGAAAAATTTGTTAAATCTGGTTTCAGGGCTGTTCCTGGTTCAATTGTTAGAAAAGGTTCTTTTGTTGCAAAAGGAAGTGTATTAATGCCAAGTTTTATTAATATTGGAGCTTATGTTGGCTCTGGTACAATGGTTGATACCTGGGCAACAATTGGGTCATGTGCACAAATAGGTTCAAATTGCCATATTTCAGGGGGTGCAGGAATTGGTGGAGTTCTTGAACCTCTCCAGGCTAACCCAGTTATTATTGAAGATAATTGCTTTATTGGAGCAAGGGCAGAGGTTGCTGAAGGTGTGATTGTAAAAGAAGGATCTGTTTTATCAATGGGTGTTTTTCTTTCAGCATCGACCCCTATAGTTGATAGAGAAACAGGAAAAATAATCCGTGGAGAAGTTCCTCCTTATTCTGTTATTATTCCTGGAACTTTCTCCCCCAATAGTGATAATTCAAAACCGTCACTATACTGTGCAGTAATAGTAAAAACTGTAGATGAGAAAACAAGGTCTAAAACTTCAATTAATGAGCTACTTAGAGATTGATAAGATGAAAAGTATAGGAACAGGTAACCCAGTCGATTTAACTAAAGAACTTATCGGTTGTCGATCTATTACTCCTGAAAATGATGGAGCTATAGAACAAGTATCATACTGGCTAAATGAAATTGGCTTCGAGTCTAATATACTCAATTTTGAAGAAGAGGGTACTGACCCAATAACAAACCTTTGGAGTCATATGGGAAATGCAGGCCCAACAATTTGTTTTGCAGGGCATACAGATGTTGTTCCAACTGGTAACCTTGATGAATGGTCCTCTGATCCGTTCGAGGGGAATGAAGTTAATAAAGAAATTATTGGCCGCGGTGCTGCAGATATGAAGGGTGCTATCGCTTCTTTTATTTCTGCAACAAAAAGATTTGTTGAGGAAAATCCAGATTTCCCTGGATCGATAGGCTTTATAATTACCGGGGATGAAGAAGGCTGTGCAGTAAATGGTACAAAAAAAATTCTAAAATGGATGGAAGATAATGATATCGTTTTTAATGATTGTATTGTTGGGGAGCCAACTAATCCAAATACCTTAGGCGAAATGATAAAAATAGGAAGGCGGGGAAGTGTTAACGGAACAATTACGGTAGAGGGAGTACAAGGTCATGTTGCTTACCCTCATTTAGCAGATAATCCAATACCAAAATTAATAACACTGATTGGAAAAATTATTGATAAAAGTCTAGACGAAGGAACCAATCATTTTCAGCCATCTAATATTGAAATTACATCAATTGATATTGGTAATACAGCCACCAATGTAATCCCAAAAGAAGCATCCGCTAATTTTAACATTAGATATAATGATAATTTTGATAGTCAAAAAATTGAAAAAGAGATTCATAAAAGAATAGAAGACCTTGGTTATAATTATTCAATAAAATTTGAACATTCCGGGGACGCTTTTTTAACTGAGCCTGGAAAACTTACTAAAAACTTATCCATTATTATTGAGGACCAAACAGGAAATAAACCTGAGCTGTCAACTTCTGGTGGTACATCTGATGCAAGATTTATTAAAAATTATGGAAATGTTGTTGAGTTTGGATTAGTTGGAGCCTCTATGCATAAAGTAAATGAATCAGCCTCTATTGAAGATATTAAAAATCTTACAGAAATATATTATCAAGTACTAAAAAAATACTTTTATTAATAGTCTACCTTCATAAGGTAAAGGCCCTCTGGTGGAGCAACAGGACCACATAAAGTTCGGTCTTCTTTATTAAGAATTTCTTTTATTTTTTTCTCATTCCATTTGCCTTCCCCGACTAGTTTAAGTGAACCAGCTATTGATCGAACTTGGTTGTGCAAAAAGGATTTGGCAGAAATTGAAATACTTATCTCTAATCCATCCTGTTGAATTTGAATGGAATCAATTGTTTTAATAGGTGATTTTGATTGGCAATGTGTTGAACGAAAAGTTGTAAAATTGTGATTACCAATTAAATCGCGTGACGATTCAATCATTCCTTTAATATTTAATGGNTTACCTACCCTCCAATATCTTCCTTTATCTAATGTTAGAGGGGCTCTTCTATTAATAATTTTATACTGATAGTGCCTTTTAATGGCCGAAAATCTTGCATGAAATTCATTATCGACTTTCTCAACACTTAAAATAGCTATTGGATGAGGCTTAAGGTGGCTGTTAAGGGCTTCTCTTAATTCATTCTCATCAGTCTTTCTTTTTAATTCAAAATGAACGACCTGACCTAGGGCATGGACACCTGAATCTGTTCTTCCAGCTGCAAAGATTTTAACACTCTCATTGGAAAAATTTTTAATAGCCTCTGAGAGAAAATCCTGAACACCACTTTTATCTTTTTGACTTTGCCAGCCATTAAATGGAAGTCCATTATATTCTATTGTTAACTTCCAGCGAACTAACATTAACGCAAAATCGATCCAATTTTTATTGGATTCCCTCTTAAAAAATCATCTACACTCATTTGATTACCACCCTCCGGCTGAACAGCTAAAATTTTTAAAGAATTTTCTCCACAAGCAATGATTAGGGAATCCAATACTTCGCCGGGTTTCCCTGAAAGTGAATCTTCAACAGCATCTATAATTTTTATTCTTTTATCGAGGTTAGATTTAAACCAAGTTCCTGGGAATGGATTCAATGCCCGTATTGTGAAAAAAATTTCCTTGGATGTTTTCAGCCAATCTAGTCTACTTTCATCTTTCATAATTTTTGAAGCATAGGTGACTCCAGAATTGTTCTGAGGTATCGCAGTAACCAAGCCATTAACATATTGATTAATAGTATTAATTAACTCTGATGATGCTTTACTAGATAATTCATCATGAAGGAAACCGGCATTATGTTTATAGTTGATTGGGATTTCAAATTTACTAATTACTGAACCTGTATCCAAACCCTCATCCATAACCATAAAAGAAATACCTGAGAACTTATCTCCAGCCATCATAGAGCGTTGAATGGGAGCAGCTCCTCTCCACCTAGGTAAAATAGAAGCATGAATATTAAGACACCCAAATCGTGGTAAATTAAGAATATCCTTTGGTAAAATTATCCCATAAGCCGATACTATAATTATATCTGGTGAAATTTCTCTTAGAGAGGCAATAACACTTTCTTCACTAAAATTTAAAGGCGTTATAACAGGAATATTATTATCTAAGGCCACAGTATGAACAGGAGAATTATTTTTTTTCATACCTCTCCCTGATTTTCTAGGAGGCTGAGTATACACAGCTTCAATATTATGAATGCTATCAATTAATACCCTTAATGGATTAACAGAAAAATTTGGAGTCCCCATAAAAACTACCTTTAATGGTGATTGTGATATAAATTCTTTATTCATTCTTCACCGGGATCTTGAGTACGACTTTTGATAGACTTCTTAATTGCTCTATCCTTTTTTAATCTTGATAAATAATCTACAAATACAATACCATTAAGATGATCCATTTCATGCTGTATTACAGTGGCCATCATACCCGAGTATCGAATATTTTTTTCGTCACCATTTATATCTAGGAAACGAACGTTACATTCATTTGGTCTTTCAATCTCCTCCCAAACACCTGGAACTGACAAGCATCCCTCCTCAAAAGAGCTAAGCTCTTCTGCAGGATCTAATATCTCAGGGTTAATAAAAAAATGTGGATCCCGATTCTCATTATCTCTTCCAATATCAATTACTAATAATCTTTTAGGGATTCCAATTTGTATTGCTGCAAGCCCAATACCAGGTGCAGCATACATTGTCTCAAGCATGTCATTAAGTATGCCTAAGATTTTACTATCAATAGCATCTACTGGTTTAGATACAGTTTTTAATAAAGGGTTAGGAACTGTTATAATTTCTTTAATTGCCATTTCTCTTGATAAACCTACTATAAAAAGAGTTCAAGCTAGATATAAAGGTTTTTAAAAAGGTTGTCGCGCCTTTAAGGCTGTTTGTAATGTTCCATCATCCATATAATCTAGTTCTCCACCAACGGGAACTCCATGAGCTAGGCGAGAAATTTTTACATCACATTCCTTTAATTGATCAGTAATGTAATAAGCAGTTGTTTGGCCATCTATTGTAGCATTCATTGCAAGAATTATTTCATTAACCTCGTTATCTCCAGCCCTTTCAATTAAACTATTAATACCTAAGTCTTCTGGTCCGATACCATCTATTGCGGACAAACTACCGCCGAGAACATGATACATGCCGCTATGCACAGATGCTCGCTCAAGGGCCCATAAATCAGCTATTTCCTCAACTACAATGATTGTCGAAGTATCTCTTCTTTTATCATTACAAATAGAACAAACCTCTTCCGTATCAAGATTCCCACAAATCTTACAATTAACAATTGAATTAGCAGTAGTAATTAATGACTCTGCTAGAGGTTTCATTAGAGATTCAGGTTTTTTTAAAAAATTAAGAGCCATTCGCCTTGCCGACCTTGGCCCAATACCAGGAAGCCTGGCAAGTAGTGATATCAAATTATCAATTTCAGAATTATTCATTATTATTCCTCTTTAGAATTATCATTATTCACTATTGAAAGTTTTGGAATTTTTTCAATCACCTTGATAGATGCATCTTTAAATTCCTCTACTGTTGCTAAAAATATTGGGTGCTTTTCAATTGCGTCTCTTATTAATAAATCAGAATCCTCTTTTTCCTGATTTATTGTTTTGTTCCCCTCAGAGGAAGAAACCAAAACAACCCATTTATTTTCAGTCCACTCGAAAAGTTTCTTTGAGAGATCAGATGCAATTGATTCCTCACCATTAAGGATATTGATCTCAATCCTCTCTTTTTCAAAAGAAACAAGACTAATATTATTTTCTAATTGATATAGAAGTCTTATGTTCTTATTTTTTCTTGCCAACTCTATAATGTCATGAAAATTTTCAGGGTCTTTTTTATTTAGATCCTTCTTAAATGCAACTTCTTGAATTAAATTTTCTTCCGGTTCTTCTTTTTCTGAAGATCCAGATATCATACTTATAGAGGAGCTTGGCTGGAATTTAGGAGTTTTTTTTTCAGTCAATGAAATATCCTTACCCTCAAATTTTTTTATAGTTTCATCAGGGGTAGGAAGGTCTGATATATAACACATTCTGATAACAGCCATTTCAAGGGCGGAAAGGGGTTTAGAAAAATTCTTAATCTCTTCAGCAGCCTTTAAAATCATTTGCCAATATCTGGATAAACTTTTAACTGTCTCGTATTCGACAATTTTTTTAATTCTATTAATATTTTCTGGGCCAAGAGACAAATTATCATCACTTTGTTGAGTGACTTTATGACGAGTTAGCTCATGAACTAAGTCACCAAGGACTTCAATTAAATTTGATGGATCTACACCTATATCGACTTGATCCTTGATCTCCTTTAGAGCTTCTTCAACATTACCACTAGAGATATACTCAAATAAATCAATAATTCTACCCTGATCCGATAATCCAAGCATCTTACGAATTATATCTTCTGATAAAATTTTATTATCCTCAGAGAGGGCTATAGCCTGATCTAGAAGTGACAGACTGTCTCTTGCCGATCCGCCTGATGCTCTAGATATTAAACCGATGACAGCATCATCAATTGTAACGTCCTCCTTAGCACATACCTTGAGAAGAAGAGACTTAACTAATTCATTATCAAATCGTCTCAAGTCAAATCGCTGGCATCTGGAGAGTATTGTTAGAGGGACTTTTTGTACTTCGGTAGTTGCAAAAATAAATTTCACATGCGATGGAGGTTCTTCAAGAGTTTTAAGAAGACCATTAAAGGCTGCCTTTGATAGCATGTGTATTTCATCTATTATGTATATTTTGTAACGCGCAGAAGACGGTGAATAATTAATTGAATCTATTATCTCTCTTATATCTGCTATCCCAGTTCTGGAAGCTGCATCCATTTCAATAACATCAATGTGTCTTGATTCCATAATCTCATTACAGTGATCTCCAATTTCAAGCATTTCAATATTAGGTGCATTTATTGATTCAGTCTTATAATTTAGTGCACGAGCTAATAAACGAGCAGTAGTAGTTTTACCTATACCCCTAACACCGGTAAGCATATAAGCATGGGCAATTCTATCTATTTTAAAAGCATTTTTAAGGGTTTGAACCATAACTTCTTGGCCCATTAGGTCATCAAAATTTTGTGGTCGGTACTTACGTGCTAAAACTTTATAAGGCTTATTCGAATTTAATACGCCCTCATTATTTGGCTCAGATGATAAAAAATCATTTTGATTTTCATCGGGCATAGTTGGAGCACTAGCAGTATTCGACTCTTCTGATTGTTCTGTGGTATCCAAAATATCCTCTTACATTACTTATATACGAAACTTTATTAATTCTAAACTCTTATAAAAAACCAATAGCTTATTAGACTAATAAAGTTTAGTAGAATACAATACTGGAGGAGTTTTTAATGAAGGTCTACCCAAATATATTTAGCAACAATCCATTAGATCGTGTTTCTTATCTAAGATCAGATCCTAATTGGATAAAAGAGAAAATTCTTGATAAAAAATCAATTTTTATACCATTTTTTAAAGGTCAGCCATTCGTATCAAAAATTCCCGCCCTTACATCTAAAGAATCTCTAGAGAATCAATTAAGCCCAGCCTGGTTTCCTTATAATTTTTTTGAAAAAAATATTATAGAAAATTCTACTATAATATTTTTAGGCTTATTAAATGATACATCATATTTTGCAATAGATTTAACTAAAATTAGCGCTCCTGAAGAGAGTGTAAATTTAAAAGACATGGGGGTTTTTGAAGATCTAATGGCTCTATCATCACAGCCCATTGAATCTGGTGAGCTAGCCATGTTAGGCCAAGCGAAAGCAATTTTTGAATGGCATAAAAGTCATCAATTTTGCTCTAAGTGTGGCAAAAAAAGTAATATGGTTGAAGGTGGATATAAAAGAATTTGTGGCGTGTGTGAAGCAGAACATTTTCCTAGAACTGACCCTGTTGTTATAATGCTAGCTACTTATAACGATCAAGCTTTCCTTGGAAGACAAAAAAGATTTCCAGAAGGAATGTATTCAGCTCTTGCAGGCTTCATAGAGCCAGGAGAATCAATTGAAGAAGCTGTTGCACGAGAGCTTAATGAAGAAGCAGGTATAATAATAAATAATGCAACTTATCATTCCAGCCAGCCTTGGGCTTTTCCGAACTCACTAATGATAGGATGTATAGCTGAGTCAGCGTCAGAAGAATTTAAGCTTGATGAAATAGAGATTGATGAAGGCCGATGGTTCTCTCGTACAGAACTCGCCGGAGCAATTCAGGGAAGTAAGGACTCAAAATTTTTTATACCACCCTCAATGGCAATTGCTCATCACCTTATTAAGGCTTTTGTAGAAAATAAATAAGAAAATATGGAATATAAACTACTTTTAATTCTCCTTATCATCCTCATCGGAACCCTGGGTCCAATTCAGACAGGTGTAAACGCCACCCTTTCAATATACTTATCACATCCATCACAAGCTGCTTTTATTAGCTTTCTTGGTGGTGTCATAATTTACTCAATTATTTTAATTTTTTTAAAGCCTCCTATACCAAATTTAGTGGAACTAAAAAAAATTCCTATTTGGGCTTTTACTGGTGGATTAATGGGGGCCTGTATAGTTTTTGGAGCAATTATGATTGCTCCAAAAGTAGGAGCAGCTACTTATGTAAGCACATTTATAACAGGCACTATTATTATGTCCCTCTTTTTAGATCATTTTGGGCTCATGGCTTTTGAAACAAAGCCAATTGATGTCTGGACAATTTTTGGAGCTTCACTAGTTATAAGCGGTATGATGATTGTAAATTTTAGATAATTAAAATTTTTCGCTATTTGTCAGATAAGGATTTTTATTATTAACAAGGCCTTTATACATTAGACCATCTTTCATAACACCTTCTATTCGATCATGGTCTTGTAAGATCGTTATATCTTCAAGAGGGTTTCCATCTATAACAACTAGATCTGCTAGTTTGCCTTCCTCAAGAGTCCCCAGAGAACCCTCAGAATCCATGGCCTGGCCTCCAAAACGAGTTGCAGCATGAAGTGCTTCAGCATTAGAAAAACCAAAAAGATTAACATAGTGTTCTAAATCTTTTGCATAAGTTCCGTGAGGAGCAATATCTAAACCATAATCACCGCCAACCAAGATCCTAATACCTTCTTTTTTCATACGCTTGTAAGATACTATTGTAGCTTCAACTTCTTCCCTATAAGCGTTAACTTCTCTACTTTCTTGTGAATATCCCATTTTTTCAGCATTTTCTAGAAATGCTATTTCCCACGCAATTCCCGGCCCAACAAAAATTTTATCTTTATTCTCTATTAATAACTCTAGAGCCTCATCGTCTATATAATTAGCATGGCCAATAAAATCGATACCACTTTTAACAGCTTGTTTGACAGCCTCGGCTGAACGAGCATGGCATGCAACTTTCATTTTTTTTCTATGCGCTTCATCAACAAGAGCTTCAACCTCTTCATCCTTGTACCCAAGATCACCCGGCCTTCCCTGAAGAGAAATTAACTCTCCATCAATCATAACTTTAACGACATCAACACCATTTTTCCATAGTGTCCTTACCGCCTTCCTTATTTCCCAAGGACCATCAGTAATCATTGCAAGTCCCTCAGTCTGAGGTTTAGCGTAATCTGGATAGGTATCGGCATTACCACCTATTGCAGAAATATCTCTTCCTCCGGCTAATAAGCGAGGACCAGGAATTCTTCCACTATTAATTGCATCTCGTAAAAATACATCAATCCTATGAATTGATCCAAAGCTAATTGCTGAAGTGAATCCAGAGCCAAGCATAATACGAGCATTATCAACTGTTTTAATCATCGCCTCCTCAACTGGAGTCTTATCTAATTCCAGCGGGCCATTGTTTGTATAGGAAATATGAGCATGTGATTCTGTCATACCAGGTATTACAGTTTTACCCTTTAAATCATATATTTCTATATCATTTGAAGAGGCATTAAAGTCTGAAGAAGGCCCTGAATAACAAATCATATTATTATCAATCATAATGGTTGCATCATTAATTAATTCATCGCCATCCCCTTTAAAAAGGTTTAAATTAGTTAAAATCTTCTTTTTACTCATTTTATTACCTTTTGGTTATAGTCTTAGAAGCTTTATTGCATTCTTTGTAAGGCTTGGAGCAAAGCTCTCTAATTCCTTTGGCGTATCCCAGCCACCAAGATTTGTTCCATAAACTAAGCGTTCAGAACCCACTAAATCAAAAAGCATTTTTTGAGAATTTTCACCATGCACATGGGCATCAAACCATAATTTTCTTAATTCATTTTTAAAGCCATTTTTTTTAACACCTTCTGGCGCCCAATCTCTAAATGATGACATTTCAGCAAACCTCTCAACGAGATACGGCATCGCACCTGCACCGTGAGAGATACAAATATCAATATCTGGATGACGATCCATGACGCCGCCAATAATCAAAGTCCCAGCAGCAAGTGTTTCCTCATAAGCATATCCTAAAATTATACTCATATCGTTTCTACCCAACCTCCAATCGTCAGGGCCTCCAGAACCACCTGTTGATGCAGGGTGAAGAAATAATGGTATATCAAGTCCAACGACCGTTTTATAGAAATCATCTAATCTTGGATCATCTAAGCCAAACGGATAATCTGTTCCTGTTGATACAGCTTTCAATCCAAGGGTTTTTACTGCTCGTTCCATTTCTAAGCAGGCAGCATCAACATCTTGCATAGGTAACGCAGCTGATCCAATCAATCTATCTGGAAATTCTGCAATAGATTCTGCCATAGCATCATTGTGAATTTTACAAAATTCTATAGCTATATCATTCTCAATTCTATGAAACATTGTTAATGGATTAGGAGAGAGAAGCTGAAGATCAATTCCTAGCTTGTCCATTAATTCAATACGAAGTTTGTTTTCCATAAAAACAGTACCTTCATATTTCATTGGCTGCATCTTATAGTCGCCAATTCGAAAAAAATGAATGCCATTTTTGTCAACACCAGATTCAGGTCCATATTTACCTGCCATTCCAAAACCTTTTTTAAGAATAATATGGGCGTGTGTATCAATTATTTTATAAGACATTATAAATACTATGAAGCATCGTTAAAAAGAACTGTCCTAGAATTTCCATTCTCATCATAAACAGGTTTATGTTTTTCAATCAAATACATTTGATTTTCTGTATTTCTTATACCTACAGAATTTAATGCCTCAACCATTTTAAAATATGTGTGGTGAGAAAAATGCGAAACTAAGGAATCTTCATCTTCCCAAAGTTCATAAACTTGAATTCTATTATCGACACATGGATCTGCTGCAAAACAATAACTTATGCAGCCGGCTTCTTCGTTCCGTGTTGCTAATTGAATATCAGCTGTAATCTCAATTACTTTATCTCTAGATTCCTTAGACTCAAAATCCAATACCGCAGAAATAATAATCATATAA
>JGI24539J26755_10000240_pt1 | contig 25405 bp, 20 predicted proteins | sample NorSeaMetagenome_2_FD_26755 | JGI IMG/M metagenome (IMG submission 26755) | reverse complement strand
CCCAGCCATAACAGCCGATGCTGGATTAGTACCATGAGCTGAGGAAGGTATTAAGACAATATTTCTATTTGTTTGACCGATACTATCTAAATATCCTTTTATGACCGCTAAACCAGCGTATTCACCTTGTGCNCCAGAATTTGGTTGGAAAGAAACACCACTAAATCCGGTAACTTCTTTTAAATAATAAGATAAATCATCAATTACTTTTTTATACCCATATGATTGACTTTCGGGAACAAAAGGATGTAAAGAATTAAAACTAGGATTCGAAAGTGGCATCATCTCAGAAGCAGAATTTAACTTCATGGTACAAGAACCCAATGATATCATCGAATTTGTTAATGATATATCTTTATTTTCTAATCTTTTTAAATATCTCATCATTTCTGTTTCTGATCGATAAGAACTAAAAACTGGATTAGTTAAATAATCACTTTCTCTTTTAAAGAAACGACTAAACCCTAATTCATTTTTGTTTTCAAGTAAATTGAAAACACCACCACTTAATTTAGAAAAACTAAAGATAATATCATTTATATCTTTATATGTAGTTGTTTCGTCTAAGCTTATAGTTATCTTATCCAAATAATTATAATTTAAATTTATATTATCATGTTCTAATATTTCTCTTAACCCATCGATATAATTTAAACAAATAGTATCAAAATAGTTTTTGTTTTTATTAACAAATCCAATAGAATTTAAAGAATCCGATAAATATTTTGTTTTTGTTGCTATATCAGTTGATATTTCTTTAATACCATCTGGACCATGATAAACAGAATACATACTAGCCATAACAGCTAAAAGAGCTTGAGCGGTACAAATATTAGAAGTAGCTTTTTCTCTTTTAATATGTTGTTCTCTTGTTTGTAAAGCCATTCTATAAGCTTTATTTCCATTAGAATCTTTAGATACTCCGATTATTCTACCAGGTATACTTCTTTTATATTTTTCTTTACACGCAAAGAAAGCAGCGTGTGGTCCACCGAATCCAATAGGAACTCCAAACCTTTGTGTACTACCAACTACAACAGAAGCTCCTATCTTAGATGGTTCCGTTATTAGTGTCAATGACATTAAATCACTAGCAACTACTAATTCAGCTCCTATTGAATTTAATTTTTCTGAAACTTGACTATAATCAATTATTTCACCAAGTTTATTTGGATATTGAATGATAGCACCAAAAATACCTTCTGATATATCATAATTTAATATATCTTCAATAATTAGTTCAATATTTAAAGACTTTGCTCTAGTTTTAAGAACTTCAATAGTTTGTGGAAAAACATTAGTATCTACAAAGAATTTATTTGAACCTTTTTTTATCAAATCTCTTTTTCTATTAGAAAATAACATTATCATAGATTCAGCAGCCGCTGTTGATTCATCCAATAAAGAAGCATTAGACATCTCCATACCAGTTAAATCCATTACCATTGTTTGGAAGTTTAATAAAGCTTCTAATCTACCTTGTGATATTTCAGCTTGATATGGCGTATATGATGTATACCATCCTGGATTCTCAAACACATTTCTCAATATTACTGGAGGTGTTATCGTACCATAATAACCCATACCAATATATGTTTTAAATTTTTCATTTAACTTTGATATATCATCAGCTTCTTTCAACCATTCTTGTTCTGATATAGAATCTGGTAAATTTAATTTACCTTTCAATAATATATTTTCGGGTATTGTTTTTTCGATTAATTTATCTAAGGATGTAACTCCAATATCTTCCAACATTTTAATTTTATCCAAATTACTAATACCAATGTGTCTGTTTTCGAATTTCATAAATAATATTTTTTTTAAAAAGTAATATCAAAATAATCTAATATAATATTTTTATCCTCGACTGATAAAACCAAATCAGTCCTTCTATAAACAACTTCTTGGTAATGTTTTGAAAAAGTAAATAAAGTTCTAATAAAAGGAATATCATTTTTATTATTTACTTCTTTTTCATCAACCATTAAACAAAGTGTTTTTTTATCATCGTCAGGGTTATAATTTTTAATTTGATCTACGATATCCTTATCAATTCCCTTTTTATTATAACAAATAAATTTAACCGATAATGTTTCACCACTTGGTTCATAAGTAAATGTTATATCATCACCTATTTCTAAATTAGGATTTTCATCTTTTAAAAAGACTCTTATCCAATAATAAACCTTTTGTTCTTCAGTAATATCTACCTTAATATCCTTATCTACTTTATTAGATAAAGAATCGGTTTCAATTACTTTTATGTCTTCAATTATCTTTTCTAAATAATTCATATCTTATATAGCAATTGGTGCTTTTATAGATTCGTGTGATTCATATCCTGTTAATTCTAAGTCAGTATATTCCCAATCTAAAATAGATTTAAAGTTTTTTACTTCTAAATTAGGTGAATTCATAGGTTCTCTACTTAATTGTAATTTAGCTTGTTCTACGTGATTTTCATAAACATGAACATCAGCTAAAAATCCAGTTACTATACCTTCTTTTAATCCAGATTCTTTACAAAGTAATTTTAATAAAGTAGCATAAGAAGCTAAATTATAAGGAAGTCCTAAGAAAACATCAACTGACCTTTGCATCCACCATAAACTTAATTTATCACCAACAACATTAACACCCCACATCATGTGACAAGGTGGTAAAGCCATCTCATCAAATTGAGTAGGATTCCAAGCACTTACAACCATTCTTCTATTATTAGGGTCGTTTTTTAGTTTATCTAAGACATCTTTTAATTGATCACAATCTTGTGTGTTAAAGTTTCTCCATTGATATCCATATACCTTACCTAAATCATTTTCATTTAACTGAAACTCTTTTCTTTCAACATCAGTTAAGTTATTTGGTATTTTTTTAGGATTACACCATTCGTTCCATATATTACATTTTCTATCCTTTAACCATTTTTTATCAGATAGTCCTTTTATAAAAAACTCTAATTCAGCTGATATAATTTTAATTCCCATTTTTTTAGTAGTTAATAATGGAAATCCATTAGACATATCATGTTGAATCATCATATGTGGATATGTATAAGCACTTGTACCAGTTCTATTTTCTTTTAATTCACCGTTCTTTAAAACAAAGTCTAGTATATCTAAATAATTTTTCTCTCCGTTCATATTATCATATTATTTTTCAATAGTCTGTCCTTCTGTTAAACTTTGCCATTGTTCCACAAAGGAGTTCTTTAACATTTCAGCATATTCTAAACATTCTTCTTCAGATAATTCAGTTATATGTAATTGTAATTGTTGAATACCTTGTTGTGTAGAATTGTTTCTTTCTAATTGAATGAAATTGTTGATGACTGGTTTAGCCACTTTGATTTTTTTCTCCATAATTTAATATATTTTTCTATTATAGAGTTTTATAGACAATTTGTTTTTATAAGTCGTAATATTTTAATTTATCCCTATTTAAACTATAAATCCTTGAATACTCACAAATATCTAAATTTATACCTGTAGCGTGACCAATAGTCAAATGTAATCCATAATAAGGATCTTTAGGAAGGTCTAATGTTTCTCTAATATTTTTGATATCTTGAGATTCTGCGTTAATCCACCAGTGTTCACCATTACATCTAATATTATTAGGATCATAATAAACATCAATCTCAATACCATCAATATCCATTATATCACCTTTTATATCAGATAATCTATCATTAACAACAGTGATGTGACTACCTCTTAATGGTGGATTTAAATAAAGACCAAATTCTCTTTTTATAAACCATCGGTAATAATCACAGAAATCATCTTTAAATTGTACAATAGAAACAGCTTTCCAGGAGGATTGACTTTTGTGTTTTTTAGACACATCTATAGGATTAGACACTATTGTACCAGTTAATTTAAGCATATTTTAAATATACTTAAATTAAATCAATTATCCTAATATTAATCCTGGATTTTTATAATCTTTATGTGTTACTACCTCTAGCATTTGATTAGAACTTAGGTTTTTTGAATCCCAACCCTTTTCTTTACAATAATTACCTATGAACTGTTCTCTTAGTAATTTTGTTTCTTCTACTGTAAAAGGTATATCTTTAGATAATTCTTTTTCCATATTTATGTTTTATTTTTATATATTATTTGAATTGTGTTTCTTTAAAATTTTATTTATTTTAGATTTTCTTAAATGTGTTTCAAAAAGATTATCTAAATCAAATTTAAAATTTGAACCAATATCTGTTAGTTTATAGATGTGTCCAAATTTAGAAACTTTATTGTTACTTCTAGTCAAAATGTGTTCAATTTCAAATATTTTTGTTTCATCATTTATTTTAATTGATTTAGAAGAAACATTATAATTACACATAATTAAGAATTTATAATCACCTTCTATCTTTTCTAATTCTTTCTTATGTTCTAATATATCTTCTATATCCATCTCCATTAAATCTATTAAAATTACATCTACATTAAAAAAGTTAGATTTTTCTTCTAAAATATATCTTAAATCTTTTATATCATTAAATTCAACATGGTAAGTATATGAACCCCTAAATGGTGATTTATAAAACTCTTTTGTATTTAAAAGTAGAAAAAAATTATACCCATCATTTTCGAAAAAATCTACCATTCTTTTTAAACAAGAAAAATGACCTGAGTAATGTTTTGTCGTAAAATAATTATATTTTTTAAATATATCCATTACACATTATATAATTAAAACTTAGTTTGTTTTTATACATATAATCAAAAAATATTATATATAATGAGTGGATATAAATTTACATTTGTCATTGGATTTAGATATAAAGCCGATAGAATATCTTTACTAAGAAGAACCTTAGATTGGGTAAACACATTTAAAGATGTTGAAGTTATTTTAGTAGAACAAGATAACCACTCTAAAATAGGACATTTAGATTTAAAATGTAAACACATTTTTGTAAAATCGGATAAACCATATAATAGGTCATGGGCTTTCAATGTAGCTTTACGTAGATCTAATTCTGATGTAATTATTTTTGGAGATTCTGATTTAATTATAGAACAAAGTCAATTAATAAATGCTATAAAAGGTTTAAAAGATTATGATATGATAAGTCCTTATAATAAAGTAGTTGATTTAACCCCACAAGAATCAGCACAACCCACTCCAAATATACTAAAAATAGATAGAGATGGTAGAGGTGAAAACGATAATCAAAAAATAAACATATCTGGCGGTGTAGCTATATTTAAAAGAGAAGCTATCGTTAAAATAGGAGGATGGAATGAAAACTTTGTTGGATGGGGAGCCGAAGACGATGAAATGACTATTAGAGTTAAAAAGTATTTAAAATGGGCTGAAGTAGAAGGATCTTGTTACCATCTTTATCATGATAGACCAGCTCCGGATAAAAATGATTATAATAAAAATTTAAATTTACTTAAATCAATATATGAATTAAGTGATGAACAAAGGGTAGAAATGATAAATAAAATGGCTAAAAATTCTGGACTTTTAAATAAGTTTGATAATTAATCTAAGTTTTGTTTAATTCTAAGTTTTTTATACTTAGATAGTAGAGAATAAAGTTTAGTCCATTCTAAATCAACGTTCTCTACTATTTTTTTAGACCATTTATTATTATTTAAATATTCTACTTCAATACCTTCTTTTATTTGGTCTTTATTATCTACAATTATATATCTATCCAATACACGAAACGAAAAGGATAAAGTTCCTAAAACATATTTCTTTTTTTCTGAACAAGACTCATATAAATCAACATCAACAGGTATTTCATTACCTGATTTATAAATTTTATATATTTCTTGTGATTTCTTATATTTTATGAATCCATAATCAACATCAAAATGTTCTAATATAAATAAAGTATCTTTTTTTAATTCTTTATTAGAAACCTCATTATAAGTAAACAACGCTTTATCTTTTATATTATTCTCATAAGTTAACATTTCTGATATTTTATATTCTTTAGAATACAAATAAGATATTGTTTGAACCCATTTATCACTAGGTAAAATAAGATATGATATATTTTCGTCTTTAAGATTCATCATAGTATATATAAAAAACAAAAACCCCACCAAAATATTTTAGTGGGGTTTTTTAATATTTAAATTATTAAAGTTTTACTCTTTCTGATTGCTTTACTTCTCTAACAGAATCTAATTCTTCTTGTAAAGAACCACTTCTTTTGTTTAGTTTACCTAAAGCTTCTGTTAAAAGTTCACTACTACCAATAACTTTGATAGAAGCTTCGACTTTAGAAATATTAAATTTAACTTCTTCTAATTTTAAAGTTATTTCTCTTTCTTTATCTTCTAACTTTCTTTTAACAACTAATTCGTTATCTAACTTGTCTTCATAAAAATAAGTTAAATCTAAATTTAATTCATTTCTAATTTCATTAATAACTTCTAACGCTGAAGAATAAGCAAAGAATGAATTACCATGTCTTTCATCACATCTATAAGTAAACATGTTATTCTTGTAATTAAAAGCAAAAACTTCTAAATGAGGATTTATTAAGTTAGATACTTTTTTAACAACATCTAATTCTACAAACTTATCTATATTTTTAGCAGTTTCTAATAAAATTGGATAAAAGTTTTTATTAACAATAGGAACAATAGGAGAATCAAATAAACTTTCTAATGTAGTTTCTTCATTCATTTGGTCGTCATTAATAAATAATTTAGATTTATCAGTAACAGATAATCCAATTGTTAAGTTTTCAGAAATTCTGAAATTAATTCTATCATTATCAACAGTAGAATAATTCATAGCCGTTTCTAATACTCTTAAAGTTCTTAATTTAGTATCATCAGTAACGTGACTTTCTAATGTAGTTTTTTCTATTTTATCATCAGTAAGTAAAAACCATGAATCTCTAACTAAAGCAACATGTCCTTCTTCAACTTGTTCAACAATTGTGAACACTGATTCAGAAACACCACCACTTAAAAGATTTGTTTTTTTCTCAGGCGATTTAGTTAAATTATAAACAAATAACTTAATTTCTGGAACCCAGTCATAAATAGCTAGTTCGTTTAATACTTTAACCATTCTATCTTGCTCAGAATCTAAATTGATTGCTTGTAACAAAACATTAATAGGTTGTCTATATAACTCACCTTGGTTTTTTTCATTAAGAACACTGTAAAGATGTTTTAATTCATAAAGTAGTTCGTGGTTTGACATATCATCTGTCAAAGATTCCAATAGTGCTACTACTTGCTTATCATAAGTATAAGTCTTTAATTTTTCATTCAATGATGTTATAATAGCTTTTTCTGAAGCTACGGAACACGCATTCATATGACTCTCTACTACTTGAGATATTTCTTCTTGTTCTAATGATAAGTCTTTCTTAAAATTAAACAGTTCTAGTTTAAGGTTTTTCATACTTTGTAAAATAATTTTTTATCACGTTTAAATATATATATTAATATTTAAAACCCGCTTTTTTCACTTTTTTTTTCTATTTATTATTCCTTGATCTTAGTATATTAGAATACCATTTAGATCGTCTTGGTTCAGCTTCTTTACCTTCTTCTTCAGGTCTTTTTCCTATATAATCAGTAATGTCATAAGAACTTCTAGGGTTATAATCACCCTTAGGTAACTCTTTTGCATAAGCTGGGTAAAAAGTTTTAACTTCAAATGAAATACTCATTGAAATATTATTATCAGCAGTTAAGTTTTTTTCTCTGTTTATATTAATAGTATTAGATTCTGGCATCAACATAACAGCATCTATATTCATAAAATTATGTTCAAAATACATAAATCTGTATATCCACAAAGCATCCATCAAAGATTGTGAACACTTGAAAACATCTATCTCATTAGATAATATTATCTCCATATCGAAATTAACAGTTATAGGAACGGCTCTAACTTTTTTAAGTGTTCTTTTAACCTCAACATCGTTTTCTACAACTGTCTTTAACCAAATATTTGGGTTAGCTAGTTCAGCAGAATCAATAGAGAATCCCTTTAGTGTAACATGTCCTCTAGGTATTATATCAGTATTCAATTCGATAAATCTACTACTACTAGCAATATCGTCTTGAAATGAATCTAATAGAAACCTTTCATCACCCACTAAAGAATAGTAAAACGGAACTTCAACATTAACATCACCAGATGTGAATTTATTAGTCCATCTTAATTGTCCTTCTAAATTAAATAATACACAAGTGGTTAAATCTCTCAAAAAGACATTATCCATATTAAACTTTTCACCAATCATAATTTATATATTAAAAGAAACTTTACTCCTAAAATGAATATAATTAACAAATAATATAACATGAGTTTAGAAAATTTAGTCATAACCGAAAGACATAGACCTAAAACATTAGAAGATATAATACTACCTGACCGTATAAAAGCATCATTCAAAGATGGATTAAACGAAAATTATATATTTTATGGACATTTTGGTACAGGTAAAACATCATTAGCTAGAATATTAATAGGACTTTATTCTAAGGATAAAGCTTTTTTAGAGTTAAATTCTTCTTATTTCACATCTATTGAAGTTCTAAGAAATGAAGTTGATAGGTTCTGTAAAACTGTTCCTATGTTTGAAACACATGATGATATTAAATACGTTTTCTTAGATGAGTTCGAAAGAGTATCACCACAATTCCAAGACGCTTTTAAAGCTTTTGTGGAAAAGTATAATAAGAATGTTAGGTTTATATTAAATACTAATCATTTTGATAAAATATCAAAGGGTATTAAGTCTAGATTTATATCAATAAACTTTGATACTTTAAATAAAGAAGAAGAAAAATCTTTGAAAATTAAGATATTCAAATCTATAACGAATGATATATTACCCAAAGAAAAAACAACTATAGAAAAACCTGATTTAATACATTTAATAAATAAAAACTTCCCAGATGTAAGGTCTATTATAAAATCATTAGGAAATTTTATAAAAACAGGAGAAATAAATTCAACACCAACAGTTGATACAAAAACAAAATTAGAGTTATACAATTTACTATATAAACAAGATTTAAATTATTTAGACGCTTATAATTTTGTCTTAAATAATTTTGGATCAGATAACATAGACATAATGTTTAAAATGTTAGGATTAGATTTCACTAACTGGGTTATTGAGAATAAACCACAAGATGTTGAGAAACTATTTGAATGTAATTATGTTATAGCTAACTACATGACACAATTAGGAACAGAGTCAGATCCATTTATATTAGGAATGACACTTTTTGGTAAATTTAATGATATTTTAAGAAAATGAAGATAAGTACATATAAAAATATAACACAAACCGCTTTACAAAAAAATCCTAATGTTTTGTATATAATAGAGGATAATGATAAAGGAACCAACTACAATTCAATATGTGGATCAGAAAAATTTGACAATTTAGTTTGTTTAAAAACAAAAAAGAGCAATACTAGAAAAAAGGGAGATTTATATAACGATAAGAATTTTGATATAATTAAAAAAAATATATTATTAAATTTTTTAGATATAAGATATAAACTAATTAAATATGATCAAGTTTGTTTAAAAGAAACGGGATATGGAATTTACCTGAAATCATATTCTCCTAAAACATATACTTATATGTCAGAATTTATTAAACATAATTTATATTTCAATAATGACGAAAGGATTTATCAAAAAAGAACACCATCATATAATGAGATATCAGGATCAAAGAAATTAGACATATCTAATTACAATTCAATAAAAACAGAATTGATAAAAAATAAAAAATCAGTATCTATAACAACAAAAAAAGATGAATTTGAATTAGGTCAAGTTATAATAGTTAAACATCCTAAAACATTAGATGAAATAATATGTAAAGTAACTATACCTAGTTATGATGTTAAGATAATAAGTTCTGATAAATCAAATATATTTGAAGGATATACTAAACCAGATAGCGGAACTTTTCAATTTCATGTAGATTATATAGGAAACATAAAATCCGGTGTAATTACATTCTCTGATGATTATATGAATAAAACACAACCTACCAATAAAGAAGAGGTTATTGAAAATAAAAATACAGAATTAGGAATTGATGTTGTATCTGAAATAAATAAAGAACTTGTTGAATCAATAAAACCTATTAAATTAGAAGTTGAAGAAGTCGAAGAGATATTAGAAAAATCGAATAAAGAAGAGGTTATTGAAAATAAAGAAACACATAATAATAAATCTTCTAATTGGTTTGGTGTAGATGATTTTAAAACTAATTTGGATAATTTCATAAAAAATATATGTTTAGATGATAATCCTTCTATATTAGATTTGAAAAATTCAAATTACTTAATAGCATCGGATATATATTTACATGAGATAAATTATTTTGATAAAAAATTTAGAATAAAAAATAAAATAAAATTAATCGATTATAAAATAGTTGATTTATTCGGAGTTATTAATTTATTCACAAAAGAAGAAATACACGGACAAGATAGAATAACTTGTTTTAAGATAAGAAATATTAACACCGATTTGGTTGATAACTTTTTAAAATCAAAATTCAAATGAAACACATAGAAGGTATATGTAGAAAATACAAAATACTAGACTATACTATAATTGATAGTATGGTTGATGTTTATGGTTCAGTTTATTTTTATGATAGTGGTCTTTATAAGATACCTTTAAAATTCGGCAAAGTAACTGGAAACTTCTCATGTGCTTTCAACAATCTATCTTCTTTATCGGGTTGTCCTAAATGGGTAGGTGGTGATTTCTTTTGTCATGGAAACAAATTAGAAAACTTAGATGGTCCAGATTTTGTCAAAGGTGATTTTATTATAGATAAGTCAATAGTTAATTATTTAGACAAAAGGTATGAAATAAACAATGATTATGAATATCCTAGAGTAACTAACTACAATGAGGTTACTAAACTAATTAAAAGATCCAACAGTATTAATTCAATATTAAAAAATAATATATAATATATGAATTTTTTAAAATCTTTTAATAGTTTCAATGAAGCTATATCTGGAACTGAATTGGTTGGACCAATTGGACCAGCTTATGGATATACTGGAGTTAAGAACAAAACTATCACTAGAAACCACACATCTGTTTTATTTTCTGAAGTAGATAATAAATTTTACACACAAGATGAATTCTATCAAGTATATAATGAATATCTAAAACTTGGTGGACAACCAATCGAAGGAGAATCTTATCCTAGATTCAAACTAACAATTCTTAATAAAATACTATACTTTATTAACGGATATAATTAATTTTATATATAACGAAACAAAATATTTTAAAAAGATATAACTGAATATGTCAAAACTTGTTACCTTAAATAAAGAAAAAAGCGATGAAATATTGGATAGATTATTCAATGATGAAATAATTGTATTAGAAGATATACAAGGTAGCAAAATATGGGTTAATTGGGATGGTAAAAAATTTAGAATTAAATCAAAGTCTATAAAAAACGATGATATTAATCTAATCGATTTAGCCATTCAGAATTATTACAACTTTGCTATGGATTATTTCAATTCTATGGACAATAGAGTTAAAGGTCTTTTAAATAAAAAATGGTGGTTTTGTTTTGAGTATTTCCCAGACCAACAACCAGCTAATATAGAATATTCAAGAACACCTAATAATAATTTAGTTTTAACTGGTATATGGAAAAATAAAAAGTTTCAAGTTAATTTAGATGAAATAGAAGAATATTCTAGATTATTGGATGTTGATATGATTCCTGTTATTTTCAGTGGTAAATTAACAGATGAAATGAAAGAAGCTATTACTTACTTTTTAAACACATCTAAAGAAGATTTAGAATTTGTTTTCGAAGAAAAGTCATTTGCTTTCTTTTTCTACAAATTACTTAACCCATTTTCTAAGAATTCTTTTTTAATGGAAGATGACTTTCAGAACAATGTCGAGAAACTTATTATAAGAAGCAAAACAGGTGATATTTCTTTTGAACTATTAAATCCTCTTTATGAGAAGATGAGTTCGGTAAACGACACCGAATTCGTTGAGATATACACTTTGATACTAGTTAACTTTTTGAATTTCTGTCAATCAATAACACTGAAAGAAATAAGATTAAAAAGTAAAAGAAAGGATGAAATGTATATTGAACTTATATGTAATATGTTCAATAAATATATGTTGAATGTTAAATCTGACTTAGTTAATTTTCAATTTTCTATACCAGAGTTTTTTGATAAAGAAAAGTTTAAGATTAATAAAGAACTTATACCAAACGCTATAACTAGACAACATTTAGAAAGTAATGAAAAAATAGAATATATTTTCAAAATAATTCTAGGATCTTTTAAGAAAAAGAAAAAAAGAGCTATTGGAATATTTGAAGAAAAAACAGTTGTAGTTTTCAATAAGTATATTGATGATATAAGCACATACATTGATACTTGTTTAAAAATAGAACAACAAAGAACAGCTACTAAGAGAGGATTAGTAGACTTCGGTGAGTATTTCGAAATAAATTATGATACTGATGGAGAAGGAAAAGTTTATCCAGACATTTATAACGAATTTGAAAAGGGTAAACTAAACAAAAAATCAAAAAAGAACAAAGGAGAAAAATCAAAGTAAAAATTAAATAAATGATAATAAAAGAACCTGTAATTAGTCCTTTAGTTTTAAATAGAAAAACTAAAGAAAAAATAGAAAATAAAACAGAAATCTTACAATTTTTACCAGAATCACTTGAACATCTTTCCAAAGTTAATAAAATTAGATATAATAAAGAAAATCTAAAAACATCATATATTATAGATATAATACATAGTTTGATTTTTAAGTTTTATTGTAAAGGTAAAAATGAATTCACACTTAGTTCAAAAATACTTAGAGAAAATTACACTAAAAATTATAACTCATATATTAGTTACCTAGTTAAGAATAGATATTTAACTTTGATTAAAGATTATAGTAAAGGAAATAGATCCAGAGTTTATTCAATGAATCTTGATATTTTAAGTAAGAAAATTAAAAGATATGTTAATACAGATAAAATATTAGTCAAAAAATATAAAGCTAAATTATTAGAGATTGCTTTTGATAATAATAATTTTATTGATAAAGATGTTAAAGAAAAACTAATAGGTGATTTATATTCAATAGATATACAATTAGATAAAGTTATATTTTATTTAGAAAACCTAGATAATAATGATATAAACATATACAATAAAAATATGTATAGTTCAGAATCTATTGATTTTGGAAATATCTTTTATCATTTTGATAGATACGGTAGAATGCATACTAACTTCACAACACTTAAATCATTTATACGTAAAAATTGTATATTAATGGATAATGAAGAATTGACTGAGTTTGATATAAAAAATAGTCAACCACTTTTCTTAACTAAATTAATAATAGATAGTAATAGTAAATGGGTAGATAAAAATGAATTAGACTTTTTCAAAAAGTTAACTATCAATGGTAACTATTATGATTACATAATGAATCGATTTAATATAAAAGATAGAAAAGAAGTTAAAGAACTAACATACAAAGTTTTATTTGGACAAAATAATATTATTAGAAATAAACACGATAGGTTGTTTAATACTTGTTTCCCAACTATTTATAATTTTATAAAGTTATATAAAAAGGAACACAATGATTATAAAATATTATCATACGATTTACAAAAAGCTGAATCTAATTTTATATTCAACAACCTGATAAAATCTATTATGAATATTTATCCAGAAATTAAGATAGTAACTATACACGATAGTATAATGGTTAAATCTAAATATAAAAATATAATAGAACCGATATTTAAACAAAAATTATCTGAAGAATTTGATATGTAGAATTTAAACTGTTAGGAATTTCCTAACAGTTTAAATTTTATTATCTAATAACTGTAACAGTACCTATTCTATTTTTCTCAACTAAATATCCTTCAATGTTATAATAAGAATAACAAATCTTCCAAACATAAACATCTTGTTGCACTGGTCTACCTTTAAAGGTTCCATCCCAATGTTGAAAAACATTATCCGATTCAAATATAAGCATACCCCATCTATCAAATATTAAAATGTTAAATCCAAAAATATTACGTGATTTAGCAAAAAATGTATTATTAATATCATCACCATTCGGTGTGAAAGCGTTGGGTATATATAAACTAGGTGGACAATATGCTTTTATAACAACAGTGTCTGAAATTGAACAAATTTCATCAGAAATAATTACATCATAAGAACCTTCTTTATAAACATTTATATCAACAGTAGTTTCACCAGTATTCCATATATAGTCGTTTCTATCATTATTATTACTAGCATTTAGGTTTATACCATTTATATAATCATCGAAACAAATAAATTCATCACCAATAGATTTATCCAATCCACTAACCGGAATATCAATTACATTAACATTTACTGTATCAGTACCAGAACAAAGACCATTTGATATAGTAGCTATATAATAACCACCTTTATTTACTAATATAGTATCACCAGTAGACCCTGTATTCCATTCAGTTTGTAACTCACTATTAGATTCCAAAATAACCACATCACCAGCACATATAGTCACATCATCACCTAAGTCTAATATAGGATTTGGGAAAAATTTAACATTAACACTACCAACACCTATACATCCGTTAGTATCAGTAACAGTTAATTCATAACCACCACTAACTATTGGTTCTATTGAATTCGTAGATTCTCCACTATTCCAATTATATAAATACCCATCTATATCATCAAATATTATATTAATATAAGTTTCATCACAAACATTTATATCAGGACCAATATCAACTATTGGTGGTTCATTAATACCTAAAGTAATAGTATCGGAAACCGAACAATTAAATGAATTTGTAACCAATACAGAATATTCTCCCTTAGTATTGACAACTATTATATTATCAATATCACCAGTAGACCACACATAACTTGATGGTATGTTACCAGCATCTAATTGAATTGTTTGATAAGAACAAATTGATGTATCAGGACCTAAATCTACTATTGGTAAAGTATCAACAGTTACTAAAACACTGTCTGTATTCTTACAACCATGAATATTAGTAACTTCTACAGTATATTCCATACCATCATAAACTGTGATTTCTGAGGTAGAATCTCCTGAACTCCATTCATATAATAATCCATCAACACCAGCATTAATTAACATACTATCACCTTCACAAATACTAGAATCTATTCCTAAATCTACTATTGGTAAATCATTAACAACCAATGTGTAAACAGAGCTATCTTTACATCCTTTATCAGTAGTAACTATTCTTTCATAATCACCAGCTTTGTCTACCTCTATATCATATGTTGTTTCTTTAGAATATTTCCATAGATAATTATATCCATTAATCAACCCATCACCAAAAGTAAGTTTACTACCAACACAGATACTATCATTAAAATCAGAAACAATTGGTAGTGGATTGACAACAATATCAATTAAGGCACTACCCTCACATTCTAAATCATCACTAACATCTAAAATATAATTACCTGATGTTTTAACTAAAATGGATTCTGTTGTTTCTCCTGTTGACCAATTAAAATTATATCCATCAGAAGATTTATAGTTACTTATTAAAGTAACACTATCGTTTTCACATATACTAACCAAAGGAGAACCAATAATGGTAGGATCTAAATCAGGTCTTAAAGTAAGTGAAGCAGAATCTCTACCAACACAGCCATGTTTATCTATTACATCAACCCAATAATATCCAGCAACATCTGAATCTATCATAAAATCAGATGTTAATGTTACCTCATTGCTATTATCTATCCAACTATATGTAAATGGTCCATTTCCATTATCAAAAGAAGAAATATCAAATGTGTGTTTCTTATTAACTAAACAAAATGGAACATCTTTTAAAACATCTGGGTTTGGTAAATCAACAACTGTTACATTTATAGTATCGGTTCCTGGACATCCATTAAAGTCAACAACATTAACAATGTATTCACCACCATCAGAAACATTTACCATACTTGAAGTTTCTTTATTAGGTAACCAATCAAATGAATAATAATCACCACCATCTATATTAATAGAACTACCAAAACAAATAAATTCATCATCACCTAAATCCGGTTTCGGTAAAGAATTAACTGTTATATAAATAGAATCCTCACATATAATACCTTCATCATTTATAGTGTATACTAATTTATATGTTCCTACTTTTGTATATAACGAACTAGCATCAAATATTGTATCGGTTCCTTTATTTAAGAAAGCATTTAAATCATTATTTGTAATAGTTGGTGGAAAAGAATCAATTGACCAATCACCACCAGAACTTCTTTCATTAAACAAAGTATCTAATAATAATGTTTCGCCTAAACATATCTCAACGTCCTTTTTTAATTCTAAGTCACATGTTTTACAATCAATTACATTAAAAGTTAGTGTGTCCCAAACATTACATATTTGAAACCTAACCCTATATTCACCAGGAACAGATGTATTGAAATTTCCATTTATACTATTTAATGTGTGTTGACCAGCTGATAACTCCATAGAATAAGCATTTTCATACCTTGGTGTATTTTCAGCATCTGTAGCTTTACAATACCAAAGTGTATTTAAATTTAAAGGTAAATCACAGATAAGAATATCACCAACTGGTTGTATCTCAACTGAATCAGCTGGTGGGATATACATTGTTGGTAAACCTAAATCAGCTGTTCCTAAATTAGCACCACCCATCGAAGTAACAGAACCTCCACCAGTGTATATTTGACCATCTGGTCCAATTTCAATAGCTGAGAATCCACCTCCACCAAATCCAGTATTAGTTAAACTAGATATCATAGTAGATTTTACACCAGAACTAACATCAATAGACCAAACAACACCAGTACCACCAGAAGTAAAATAAACCATCTGACCATCTGGTGAAAATGTTATATCATATGGATTTTCACTAGTTGAAGTAGGTGATATGTGTATATGATTTGTTATTTTACCAGTTAAATTATCAAAATCATATATTGTTATTTCCTTTTCACTATATGGCCAATAATCCGGATGTCCTTGAACAAATTTAGACCCATCAGGAGAAAAAGCCAAACCACTACGTTCCTTTTCTATGTACATTCCAGTTACTTCTGTTTTAGATCTAATTGGATTGGAACTAAATCCATCACATGTTAAAAGATATGTATAGTAACTAGAACTAGTCTTATAAATATCAAATCTCATATTAGATGATTGTACCGTTACCCAAACATCTACTCCATTTTTATGTAAAGTAGCAGCAATTCCCTCAGTTGTTCTAAATCTACCTAAACGAGTAGGTCCTGATTTTACTTGACCATCCTTTCCAACAATAACATAATTTAAACCCAATGTGGATCCTAAAGCATCATCAGTAGTTAAAACATAATAATCATCAGGGGAAAACGGATGTCTTATAGTTATAACACCTTGTGAAGCACTTCCTACCGAACCAGTAGCACCACCTTCATTACCTTCTAATAAAGCACTTGAAGTTAAATTACCACTAGCATCCCATAAGTTTCTACCATTTGTATAAAACAATAGATTTCCTTGATCATCACTAACACTAGATACTCCTTCATATGAATTGTAAGCATCACTATTAGTTGTCACACCAGTATTGAAATTATGTATATTACCATCACCAAAATACCAGTTAGAATGAGCAGGCCATGCCCAAGGTTGAACTAAACTAGTATTTGTTGGACATTGTTGAGTGTAAGAAAGCGTTGGTGTTATTAATACCAACGTTAATAAAAAATTAATAAGTTTTTTCATATAACTATATATTATTTTGAAATAATTATAGTTTGAACAAAAAAAGTGTATGGTTTGTTACATTTATAGTTGTTTCTCCAATTCCTTTATTTGATCCTGAACCACTTTTAATTCTTCTCTTTTCTTCATCATTAATTTTTTATTGGTCTTTCTATCAGCATAAACATCTTGTAACATAGTAATTGTTGGTGACTTTCTTTTCATAAAAACTTCACCATTTACACAGATAACATATTCATCTAAATTTATAACAGTACCATCTTCAAAGTGTCCTTTATTTCTAGAATCTTCGGGTCCAGCATAATTTTCAGGAGCTATGAAAAATTGATCCATAGTAATTGGATAAAGAGAAGCAAAATCATATGTAACACACCATTGATTCATACCAACAACAGGATCTTTAACCCAACCACCAGCAATGGTTGATGTATCTGTTGATTTTTCTTCTTTAAACAAAACTTGGTTATACATGTCTCTAAATCTTCCTCTAAGAACACCTTCTGTAATAGCTAGTGAACCAAGAGCTCCATTCATATGTGAAATAACATCAACTATTCTAATACGAGATAATGATGATATCGCATAAATAATAGAAATATAATTCATGGATTCATGTATCTTTTGAACTAAGACTGAATCGACTGCGTTATAATACATAAATGTTTCAAAGTCATCTTCATATAGTTTCTGTAAAGAACCACTATATTTAATCTTATCAACACCTACTAATTTACCAGAAACGAAATCTAATGAGGATGATTCTTTTACTTTAATAGAAGTATCACAAATTTCATACAATTGCATATAATCAAAAATCATTCTATGTGCTGGAACTTCATAATCAGTACCCCATTGTTTATTTAATCTTTTAGTTGGTGATGAAACACTTGGGTCAATAAAATATTCTTTACCATCAACCACTTTTTTTATTTTTCTTGTTCTATTGACTAAATATTTCCAGTCATAGTTTAAGAAGTTCCAACCAGTTAATACAGGCATCTTTGGAACCATCTTATTAAAGAAAGCGTGTAACATAGAAAACTCATCCTCATATTTAATATACTTGAACTTATATTCGGTATCACTGTTTTTAAAATATTCATTTGTGTTATTTTTAATACGACCTTGCATATCATCAGGCATATCTTCTAACCCCAATAGAATTATTTTATCATCATATACTATAGATATAGAAAGAACTCTATTGTCAGCGGCTTCGGCTTCGGGAAAACCATCAGTAATCTCTGTTTCAATATCAATAAAGTATATCTTAGGTAAGTTGAACTCAAATATTTCATTTTTTTCTTCTTCTGGTAAAGCATCTAAAAACTCATAAATACAATATCGATCAGGATAATTAACTTCTACCTTTTTAATAAACTTATCATTCCATGATTTATATTGAGTATCCTTTTGTGGATCATTATCTTCACAACTAACATATTTCATTGGATTTGGCCAATCAAAATATTTTAATTTAATATCTCCTGTTTTATCAACATAAGATATAACCAATTTTCTAGTTTTTGATAAATATTGTGTTTCTACAAGCATAATTACATTTTTAATTACTAATTATACTAATCAAAAGAGATTTTGTTTTTTTAATATATAAATAAAAATAGTCCAACAATGCCAGCTAAAAGCCAACAACAACTAAAACTTATATATGCTCTTAGAAATAAATATAAAACTAAGAAAAAAGCACCTAAAAAGTTTAAGTGGGTTTTTGACAAAGAATGGACAAAAGATGTTAAGATGAAAAAACTACCTAAAACAACAGAAATTAAAGAAAGTATTGTATTAAGTTTTGAAAAGTTTAATTCACTAAATGAAGCTGTCATCGAACCTGGTGAATATAAAGAAGATTTGAAAAAAGCTTTATTGAACTTAGATACAAATAATATAAACATAGAAACTATTAACAATAGTGTTAAGGATTTAGGATTTAAATTTGTTTCTAGACAAGAATGGATAGATTCTTTACCAGACCAAGAAGAAAAAGATAATGTGCCTCCTACAAATAACTCACCATTAGGTTTTAGTTATGCTGGATATAATTACCATACAGATGATATATGTTTTATTGGTGACATAGATGCTATTATATTAGCTATTAAAAATATAAATAAAAGAGATATTAGATTCAATAGTATGTTTTTTGATCACTTAAATATGGTATTAAGACACGAAAATATACACAGAATACAAAAAAGTAAAAGAGGTGATGTTGGTATGACAGCACTTAAAGCTAACCCAGCTACCAAAAGAGACGAATACCTATCTAATAAAGATGAGATAATGGCACACGCTAGAACTTTGTTAGATATGTTATTGAATTTTAAATCCAAAGAAGATGTTATAAATGATTTAAAACATGGTGATATTAAACACCCTATGTTTTCAGACTATAAAAAAATAGGTGGTGATGTTTACAAAAGATTTGTTAAATATATCTACATGTATCTAACACCAGAAAATAAATAATATAAATGGCTAGTTTTGATTTTAAAGATTTTTATATAGGTTATCCTGGTCATCCAAGGTTTACTGAACTTAAAATAATAGAGGATGATTTAATAAGAGTTATTGTACAAAAATATGAAATGATTTTATTTACGAATAAAGGTGATGTATTTGGTGATCCAGAATTTGGTGGAGATTTACCACTTTTATTACATCAGACTAGATTATCAGCAGAAACTATTAAAAACGATTTACTTTCACAGATAATTATATATATTCCAGAACTAACAGAAAATAACATAGACTTTAAATTAGACATTGAGATATTTCCAAATCCAAATAAATTTGAAGAATATATGGTCATAAACTTTGAATTAGCTGGATATGAAGTTTATGCTAAGATAGTTTAACTAAAAATCATAACAAGCCATCCACAAATAAATATATAGTTTAATGGCTGATAATAATTTAATATTCTTTAATAAAGAAGGAGATTCATTAAACTTTAAGTATGATGAAACATTAGAAAGATATGGTGGTGACATTCTTTTCCACCAAAACTCATCAGATACTTTTAAAACTTTTGGACTATATACATTAGAAAACATACCTGCTTTTGATTATGAACTACCAGGTGAACTAACATTAAATAAGTTTCAATTATTTAATGAATATGGACTTCATTTTTATGGTTCTAAATATTCTAATCAACAAATAACTAAAATAGAACCAGTAAACAATGATCCTAAATTTTATTCTAAATGGATATATGGAGATTTCTTTGAAGCTAAATTCCCAATAGGATGTTTAATTAAATTTAATCAACCAACATTAGAGTTTACTAATTTAAAAATGACTTATGTTGTTACCGCATCTAAAAAAGGTGCTGTTTTAGTAGTTTCTAATATGGATAACAAGAGTTTTGAATCATTACACTTTACACAATATAGTGATTTAAATTATTTTTTAGACAAAAAGATAAGTGGGATAAACGCTTTTGGTGTTTATAATTTTGTTGACAATGATTTAAAAAATACTTTATCGGATTGGTCTGAACCAGATTTTTATGATAAATATTATTTAGGACAAAAATTAAATTTTGTTAATACTGAATTAAACAATGATATCGTTGGTACGGTAGATAATTTAGAATATTACGATCCAATTCATTTTGAATATATTACAAACAGTGATATTAATTTAATCACACCTAACAATAAATTAATTATTGAGGTTTTAATAAGAACAGATCTTCCCATGGTTTATGATGGTTCTATGAACATAAGATCAGTTATAGATTTCGGAACATCTACATATGATTCAAACACTGATGGTAAATTAAAAATTGAACATTCGATATCAACTAATTTTAAGGTTGGGGATTTCGTAAACATATATGATGTTTCAGACACAACAATATCGACTGATATACCCGGAATAGAAACACCACAAGGTATAACAGCTGAAGTTATAGGTATAATATCACCTACTACCGTTGTTTTTGATATAGATACGACAATTTCATTAATATCTGAAACCAATAGTAAATCTAAATTAGTTTACAATACTAATGTGATTGAATTAGGAGATCCATCTAATTTTCCTATTATATTTAAACCAGGAACCGGATTTAATATAATAGGAACTAGTAATAATACTATTGATTTTACAATATCATCAATTCCTAGTTTTAAAGGAAATAAAAAAGTTACTTATTATAATATACTATCACAGGTTATATGGAATAATAAAATTTATGAGTGTGTTCAATCTTATACACAAAATTTTTCAGATCCACTAACAAAAGATATAACACCTGACAATACATCCTATTGGTCAAGACCTACTTTTATACCAGTCAACGAATCTACAGTATCAGAATCTGTTTTAAATGGACAAATTTATTTAACTTCTGATAGATTTTACTATGATTTTGAATACATAGAAAATGTAGGAACTACATTAGCGTCAACTGCTGAGAAATATAAGGATGTGTTAAACTTATTTAATATTGATTTATTTTACGAAAATGGTAAATTACAAGCAGATTTAATATATCCTTCTAATTATGCTGAAGTTAATTTTTACCACACAAGTGTAGATCCAGTTAACAAAATAAGCGACACTAAAAGTGTTAATGAAAAATTAGTAGGTATTAAAGAAGAATTAAACTATGAACTAAATTACAATATTTCAGAAAACTTTACAAAAAATATTATTTTCACAGATATTGACGAGTTTGGTATTATAGTAACTATAAACGGTGAAATTTATCAAGAAGAAGTATCTTACATATTCAATGGAAGTTCTATTGATATGGAAAGGACTATAGATAGAACACTTAGAAATTGGATAACAAGACATTATATAGAATTAAAAAGATTAGGTATTCTTACCGATGTTCAATATGTTGGTAATTATACATCAGTATTTTATAATTCAATTGTTTTAACTACTGAATATCCTAATGTTCCGGTTCAGATAGATGAAGTAGAGGTCGGAACAACAGCTGATTACTTTATAGAACATTCAACTGTTTTATTCCCATACACAATTGGATCAACACCACAATCTTTCCCTTATTTGGAATTTACGATAAATAATAAACAATATTATAACGATTCCATTTCAAGTAGTGGAAATTTAACTGATGTTTTATCAACTTTGGAATCATGGAGTAATGAACACAGTAAAGAATTATTAAGATTAGGAATTAAAGTAACTAATATAAATAACTTACTTAAATTCGATGTAATAAACGCTGATACTCAATTAGAGTATAGTATCAAAACTGGTAATTTAAACTTGCCTGGGTTATTAAATTACACTAGAACAAACAAATATAAAGGTAACCACGGTTCATTAATAACATCAAATCAAATACAACTACCCGATAATTCAGTAGATTCTTTCAAAGAAGTTGGGTTCGCTACAGGTATGATTGTTGGTATTAACAATACTGATTTTATTTGGAATAACCAAGAATATAATGTTCAATATATAAATGATTATAATATTAATTTAAGTTATGAAGGTCCATTTTGGGGATTAACGGATAGTGGATGTAATAACTCACCATTCACTACATTAGCATTTACTACAGGATTCACCCAATCAAATTGTATACCCGATGTTTCTTTAATTGGAACCGGTGGTCCTTTTGATAAACTTATGTTTGATGATTTACAATTTAGTATAAATTGGAATCCGAGTACATATATATTTAACATATACAATACAAATTCTTTTACTGGAACAGATAATTTAGTTGATATAATTTATGTTCAACTTTCGGATTATTTATATTCGTTTGGTGATGCTGTTGTTGTTCAGGATGCTTGGACCGGAACTGTTATAAAGACAATAGACATACCATCAAATACAGATTCTATTAAAATAATATTTAACACTGTAAATAATTATTTATATTGTTTATCAAAAAATAGATTATCTGTTATTAACCCACTTACTAATACTTTAGAAAATACTGTATCACTTACTAATGATGCTTTTGATATAGATATAAATCCAATAAACGGAGATGTTTATATTAGTTATGAAAATGTAGGAACAATAGATATATTTTATGAATCAAATACTATAAACACATCATCTGCTAATAAATTAATTTTTACCGGAGAAACTAGATGTGGTAATATGGTTTTTAACGATTTTGAACAAGATATGTATGTTACTACATCGGGTAATAAAGTTATTAAAATAGATGGTAATTTACGAACTATACAAACATCGATAATCATAACTGATCTTAAATATGATATTTATTACGAACCTGTTAATGAATCTATATATGTTTATTCAACATCAGGTTTATGGAGGATAAGTGGTGGCATACCACAATCTATTTCAATACCATACAATGCGTTTAATGATATTTTATTTAATAATTTAACAGGAAACTTAGAGATATCGGATTCTTCGTCTGATTACAATAGATTAAGTTTATCCGATAATACCACACAAGTTAATAATATAGCTAATTATGGATATATGGCATTGAACCAATTCGATGGACATATTTATCTATCCTCCTTATTAACAGATAGTATATTAGTAATTAACCCAACAACTGGAACTGTAGTTTATACAGAAACATTAGGAGCTGGATCAACTAAGTTAGTTTATAACCCAAGGAGAAAGTCTATATTTTCTATAGTACCTTCTTCAAATGAGATAGTTGAGTTAAAGGTTGAGTTAAATAATACAATTTCTTCTGAAAAAATAAAATCAGAAAAAGTTGGTGATAATTTATATGGAACTTTATCTGATGGTTATGAACAAAAAGATGAACTTTGGTTAAAAACAAGAGATTATGTTAGAAAACCAAGAGAAAGCTTTAGTGGTGATATACCAACACAGTATTATTGGAAATGGTTTAGTGATAATGTTTCAGAATTTTTCATGTATGATTTTAGTGGTGATCAACTTACAGAGACTGGTGATTATGTTTACAGTGGGCCAAAACCACTAACAGATATTATATTAAATAAGAAACCTAATACTGATTTAACAAAATTAAGTGAACCATCTTATCAACAAACAATTTTTGATAAGGTAGAGAATACTTTAAGTTATATAGATGATGAAGATGATATATCTACTGAACCAGAAGCTTTACAATTATTCTTAGGATTTAAATCAGAGAAAGAAGGATCATTAAGATCGGTATTACAACTTTATAAAAAAGAAGATGTTTCTATTGATATAGAATCTAATGAATTCACGGATATAACATTTGAACTAATAGATGATGTTCTTGAACCATACGGGTTAATAAAATTAAATACTAACTCACCAGAAACCTTTACTAAAAAAGGACTCAAACCTGGACAATTAATTAGTTTCAAATTTACAGATATTACCAATAAGGAAAATCAATACATATCACCAAATAATGGTGTTGTATATAAGATAATAAATGTTTTTAGTAAATACATAACCGTTATGGATTCTATAAACTTTAGTGATGAATCGACTAAGATAAATGATTATCCTAATGTTGATGATGTAACTTATTTAAAAACTAATATTAAAGTTATAGACAAAGAAATAGGTAGATTCACAACTTACGGACAAACCGAAATTGAAGATTTGAGATATA
>JGI24539J26755_10000238_pt1 | contig 25473 bp, 26 predicted proteins | sample NorSeaMetagenome_2_FD_26755 | JGI IMG/M metagenome (IMG submission 26755) | reverse complement strand
GCAAGAGACGAATCGCTCAGAGATATTCCTGTTGCTATTTCAGTATTCAGTGAAGAAGAGATGGAAAATCTTAATATCAATTCTTTAGACGATATTGCAGCTTCATCTGCATCGCTTGAAATCAACAGAATTAATAGTGGTAGCGGTGTTCAGATTGCCATTCGAGGTATTGCCTCAAGTCCAGGCAGTATAGGTATTGAGCAGTCCGTTGCTGTTATGATTGATAATGTTTATTTCCCTCAAGGTAGAGTAATTAATGAAGGTTTATTTGATACTCAGCAAGTAGCAATACTTAAAGGGCCACAAGCTCTTTATTTCGGTAAAAATGCTACTGCAGGTGCAGTTTCAATAATAACAAATGATCCAACAGATGAGTTTGAAGTGAGCTTAAGTCTTGGTCATGAGTTTGAATACAAAACCGATACTTATGAGTTTATGATTTCTGGTCCAATTAGTGATAAATGGGGCGCACGTCTAGCTTTATATGAAAGTAATATGGATGAAGGTTGGATACAAAATGTTGCTGGTGATTCTACCTACACAACATTAGATGCAGCAAATGGCTTTGCAGCTACAGTTCATCAAAATCCTGCGCCAACACAAAAATTTTATCCAGCTACTGAAGAAAGCTTTGCAAGATTTACTTTAAAGGGAGAGTTAACCGAGAGAACAACTCTAACTCTTAAAGCTAGTATGGCGGAAACCTTTGTAGCTTCTGCGACAGTGGCTGAATTATTTAGTTGCTACTTAGGTGATACTCCTCAGATTAATACTGGTGGTGTACCAAATCCAAATCCTTTAGGTGGAGATTGCAATAAGGATAGAAGAACAGGCTTAAATAATATTCCTCCAGCTTTTGCTAATGATTACGATACCGCAGGAGTTTTTGGCGGAGGTCTTGGCGATCAGTATGAATCTAAAATTTATACTGCAAAACTTGAACACGATTTTGATGACTCACAATTAACTGCTATCTTTAATATGCATGAACAAGATGTTGCTTGGGTTATTGATGCTGATTATAACGCTGCAACTAATGTTTTTGCCGGTGAGATGAATGAATTTGAAAACACATCTATGGAGCTAAAGTGGGTTTCAACAGGTGGTGGATCGCTTAATTGGGCACTTGGTGCTTATTGGCAAGAAACAGAAAGATATTTCATTCAAGAGGTTATGTTTGCTGGTGCAGAAAATTCTGCCGCTGATAAATCAGACAGATATGTTGCATATGATAAGGTATCTGAAACAGACGGTGAAACATTCTCTGTTTATGGCGAAATAATATGGGATATTAATGACACCATGCAATTAACAGCTGGTGGACGATACATTGATGAGAAAAAGGACTCATACTTTACTCAGCCTTATGTTAACCCTGCTTTTGCTGGATTATTTGTTCAAGATAGAATTTTGGCTGTAGATCAATCATTTGATGATTTTGTCCCAGAAGTAACTTTCCGTTATCAACCTACTGATAATCTCACTTATTTTGTAGCCTATAAAGAGGGCTGGAAATCAGGTGGTTTCGATAATGGTTCTATTGACAGTACATTAAATGCTGATCCAATTGGTGATATCACTTATGATCCCGAGAATGTATCTGGCTTTGAGGCAGGTGTTAAAGCACTTGTTGCTGATGGAAGCTTAGAGGTAAATTTCGATGTTTATTCATATGAATATGATGATCTTCAATTAAATTATTTCAATTCTTCAACTTTTGCTTACAGAACATTAAATGCTGAAGAATCTGAATCACAAGGTTTTGAGATTCAATTAGCCTACCTTCCACCAACAATTGATGGCTTAAGGCTAACTGCTGCTTACGGTTATAATGACTCAAATTATGTTAAGTTTGTTGGACCTTGTGCTGGCGGTCAATTACCTTCTGAAGGTTGCAATATACCTGATGGCGGTCTAGTACTTCAAAATTTGAATGGAAGTAAGAGAGCTCTTGCTCCTGAGAACAGAGCAAACTTAGGCTTTAATTATAACAGTTCGCTTAGCAACGGTCTTGAGTTAGGTATTAATGGTAATATGAAATACTCAACTAAGTACAAGCTTAATGATGTTATTCCTGATGCGTATCAACCTAATTATAAAACTGTTGATGCAGGTATTTACTTATCTTCACCTAACAAAGGATGGAAACTAGCATTAATTGGTAGAAATCTCAATGATGAGTATGTTCAGACTCGAGGAACAGACGCACCTTCAACTGGCGGTGCAACTGGTACAGTGGATGGATTTAAGGGTGATAGATATTCTTATATCAAACCTGGAAGAACAATTGCTTTAAAATTATCTCTTCAAAGATAAATTAAAGTAACTAGATTAATGGCCTTGAATGCAGTAATTTATTACATGCTTCAGGGCCATTTTTTTATGTAAATTATTTAAGAGACTGAAATGCTAAAAGTTCATTTTGCACCAAATTCAAGAGCCGGACGTATTATATGGATTCTTGAAGAATTGAATCTACCTTACGAAGTAAACAGAATGGATTTTCATCCTAAAGATTTAAAATCTGATGAACATCGCTCAAGACACCCGTTAGGGCGCATACCTGTCCTTGATGATGGGGATGTTAGAATTTATGAGTCTGGTGCTATAGTTGAGTATATTTTAGAGCGCCACAAAAATGGCAATCTTAAGCCTGAGGTTAGCTCTGAAAAATATCCTGAATATCTCCAATGGTTTCATTATTGCGAAGGCATGGTTATGCCTCCAATTAATACTATAATTGTTCAAACGCTATTACTTCCAGAAGATCGAAGGGATGAAAATGTATTAAACCAAGCGAAAAGATTGTTATCCAAGTCACTCGAGCCTGTAAACCAATCTCTTGCCGAAAGAGAATATCTAATTGGTGATTTTTCAGCTGCAGATATTATGTTAGGCCATGCATGCTTTATGAGTAATAGGTTAGGCTGTGTTAATGAAGAAATGTTAAATATGAAGAGTTACGTAGAAAATATAAATAAACGGCCTGCTTTTCAAATTGCTATAAATATGAGTTAGTTATGTATTATTTTTGGACTGTAAGGGTAGTTCGATTTGTTCCTATCTCTTTTGTTTTAGCATCAATTATAGCCGCTTATTTTTATGCTGGTGGTAATATTCATGATCCATTTCAGATTGGATACTCCATAACTCATAATTTTCTTAGCGACCTTGGAGGTTATAAATCCCATTCTGGACAATCAAACATTGTATCAGCTTTATTATTTAATATTTCAATGATCATGTTTGTTTTTGTTGGGATTGCATTTTTATTTGTACCAAGANTATTNAAGGAGAATAATACAAATTATTTTCTTGCAATTTTAGGGTCAGGATTTTTTTTCTTAGGTACAGTTTTTTTTGCTGGTGTAGGTTTTACCCCTTATGACCTTTANATAGATATGCATATATTTTTTGCNATAAACGCTTTTAGATTTTTAATTCCAGCCTCTATTCTTTACTTCATTTTATTGTTTAGAAGCTCAGTAAGTAATAAGTACGCTCTTGCCATAATGATACTTTTTTTATTTACTTTTTCATATGTAGTTTATCAAATTGTTAGCGCTAGTCCTTTGGAGAGTTTGGAAAAAATGGTTGAGCAAGCTACCCTTCAAAAAATAATAGCCTTTATTAATGTTTTAAGTATTTTTATCCTTAGTTTTGCTTTTAAAGAGCAAGTGGAGAAGTTAGATCTCGATTAAATCATGATTTTTTGTTATATAGTTTAAATCTATTTTTAATTTATCAAGTGGTGAGTGAGTAATGACTAAAGATCAAAAAAATGCATTTACCTCAATTACTAGGAATAATAAAAATTATAGTGAAAATTTTGATAAAAGTAATTTAGGCTCACAACCTGCTAAATCTATAGTAATACTTACATGTATGGATACTAGAATAAATCCTTTAAAATTATGTGGTCTTAAAGTTGGTGAAGCCCATATAATACGCAATGCTGGTGGAAGAGTAACAGATGATGCAATTAGGTCTTTAATTATTTCTTATAAGTTATTAGGAACAAAAGATTGGTTTATCATTCAGCATACCGATTGTGGATTGTCTAAGATAACTGATGAAAAAATAACTAATCTTTTAGAAATTGATTTAGAAACAGCTATTTTTGAAAATGGAGATTGGAGAGGTAATAAAAATAGTAACTCTGAATCTGGTTCAACTGATGGGAGCAAGATAAAGTGGTATACTTTTTCAAATCTAAGAGAGAGTATTTTAGAGGATTTAGAAAAAATTAATAATCATTCATTAATACCTAAAAATATTAATGTTTATGGTTTTATATACGACGTTAAAACTGGAAAACTAGAATCTATAGAGGCTTCTAAATAGTACTCTTAATATATATTTTTGGTTATATTTATTATACTTGAAATTAGAACAAATTTTTGCTTTTTACACTTATAAATCTAACTCTAATGTTTTTTAAGGAGCCTTAATGATTCTTCGCTTTATTATTTTCTCATTTATTGCTTTATCTTCTAACTTACTTTCAGCCAGTGCTATTAGTCATGGGCCAATAGGAGTCATGGCAGATCATTTTCATAAAAAAGGTGAATGGATGGTTTCTTTTAGAGTCACCAATATGGAGATGGAGAAAAATATATTTAACGGAAATTCAATTTCAACTGATGAAATTTTAAAACAACCGAATCCATATGCAACCATACCTATGATGATGGAAAACTCTGAGTCTATTTCTATGATGAACAGAGTACCTGCAAAAGTAACAAATCACCCTCATTCATCTGAAATGAAAATGCCTATGAAATTAAGTGTAGTTCCAAAAAAAATGACAATGAAAATGATCATGCTGGGAGCTATGTATGCCCCATCCGATAGGCTTACTTTAATGGGTATGGCTATGTTTAATGATAAAGATATGATTTTAGATACATACCAAGGAATGATGCAAAGAAAATATCTTGGTTCCTTTGAGACATCTTCATCGGATTTATCAAAAATTTCATTTTCAGCTTTATATAATTTACATAAATCGGATAATTCAAGATGGCATGTAATATTTGGTCTCGAAAAAAGTATAGGAGAAAATTCTGAAAAGGGTATGGTTTTAACTCCTATGAACATGAAATCATCCATAACTCTTCCTTATGGAATGCAGTCAAGTGATAGAGCTCTTCGTTTAACAACGGGAATAACTAACGTAAAAAGTATCAAAGATTTCATAATAGGAAATCAGTTACTAGTAAAAAAAGTAATTGATGAAAAAGATTGGAATTTTGGTGATGAATTCGAATACAACCTATGGTTTCAGGGTGCTTTTACTCAAAATATTTCCTATTCCCTTAGATTAAACTATAAAGACCAAGATTCTATTGATGGAAGGGATATTTCAATTATGGCCCCGGTTCAAACATCCAATCCAAATAATTACGGCGGTGAAGTTTTGAATTTAGGGATAGGTCTAAATATGGTATTTAATTTATTTGGAGGAATGCATAAAGATAGATTTTCTATCGAAATACTTAAGCCAATCGATCAAAATAAAAATGACCTTCAAATGAAAGATAACCTTACTATACAAATAGGCTTTCAAAAGATGTTATAGATTCTTATTTTAAATTCTAAAACAAGAACTTAACCTTTATATGGGTTAACATGAGGCTTACAATGATAAAAATACTATTAATGGATTTAGAAGGTAAATATTTTTAGAATCAATGAGAAAAAAATTCGTAATTATTTTTATTTTTTTTGCCATAATGTTGCTAGCTATTTTTAGTTCAGGGCCTTTTTTAACACTTTACTCAATAAAGCAAAGTGTAGGTGAAAAGGATTCTATCAAATTAAGTAATAATATAAATTTTCCTATCTTGAGATTTAATATAAAGGATCAGTTGAGCAAAGAACTTTCAAAAAAAGTTAAATTAGAAAGTGATATTTTTAATATTTTAGCTGAAGGTTTTGCAAGCAAGTTAGTCGATGAGACTGTTGATATTCTTCTAACACCTGGGAATTTATTGAGGCTAATTAATGGAGAAGAGCCATCTTCCATCTTAAGAAATGAAAAGGTTAGCTTTAATGAAAATAATTCTTATGAAATTTTAGAAAGAATTAACTATAAGTTTGAATCTCACAAAAAGTTTTCGGTTTTTGTTCGAGGAAAGAACAAGAAAGTTATTCAATTAATGCTTAGAAGGTCGGGTTTTCAATGGCAACTTTCAAATATAACTATTCCGGACATTAATTGATGAGTGAAAAAAAAATTTTATTTTTAGGTGGAACTGGCCTTATTGGAAGTCATGTATTAAAAATTTTAAGTAAGAATATAAATAATATTAATGCACTTTCTAGGCGATCGAATAATAACTATCCCGAAAATGTTAAAGATACTTTTTTTAACTTTGATACTCCTTTAAATGAATTGGATTTACCTAACTGTGATCATTTGTTTATTTGTATTGGCCGGAGTCTAAAACTTAGCGAGCTACTTTATATAAGAAAAAAAGATAGAAAAAATCATTTCAAAATTGAGCATGATTATATTTTTAATATAGCAAAAAAAGCAAAAGAGATGGGTGCAAATAATTTATCAATTATCTCTGCAGTTGGTGCTAATTCTAATTCATCTAACTTTTACCTAAGCACAAAGGGCCTTATCGAAGAAGATCTAAAGAATTTAAGATATAAAAATATTAATATTTTAAGACCTGGTCATATTATTACTAACAAAGAAATAAATGAAATTGGTTTTCTAGTTTGGGTAATCGATATTCTTTTCAAATTAGTAAATCCTTTTTTAAAAAGTTCTTTAAGAAAATATCGAGGTATTCCTTTGGAAAGGGTTTCTGAGTTTATGGCAAATGAAGAGATGGCGGGTACTAAGATTTTCTACTATGATGATTTTATAAAATAATAAAAGGAGTTAGTGATGAGTGTGCTTGTTAATTTAGAAATACCAGTTAAAGAGGATAAAATAGAAGAGTTTTTTGATTACATGCAAAAAGTTCTTGTTGATACAAGGGCTTATGACGGCTGTATAAGTTTAAAGACTTACCATGAGATAGGATCTTCAACTGTTTTATTGATTGAAGAATGGGAAAAAATGGAAAATCAAGCATCCTATATGCAGTGGAGAACTGAAACAGGTATGGTTGAAGCTCTTTCTAAATTCTTGGATGGTGATTTAGTTGTTAAAAAATATTTACCTAAGAAGGATGTCTAATTATGACAAAAGATTATGATATCGTTATTTATGGAGCAACAGGATTTACAGGAAAATTATGTGCTAAATACCTTTCTGAGAATGCTAATGGTATAAATTGGGCAATAGCTGGAAGAAATAAAGAGAAACTAGAAGATGTAAAAAAAGAGTTTTCTCTTGATGTTGATATCTTTATTGCTGAAAGTAATGATGAAAAGGCACTTGATAATATTACTCAAAATACAAAAGTGGTTTTATCAACTGCAGGACCATTTCATAGGTACAGTTCAAATTTAGTTAAGTCATGTGTTAAAAATTCATCTGATTACGTGGATATTACTGGTGAGTTTTTTTGGATTAGGGAAATGATCGATCTTCATCATGAAGAGGCATCATCTAAGGGTGTAAGAATTGTTCCTGCATGCGGGTATGATTCGATTCCATCTGATTTAGGTACTTTTTTTGCTAGTACTAAAATAAACGAGCCAATAAAAAGAATTGAATCATTCCATGCGGGCCAAGGCGGAGTTTCAGGTGGAACAACCGAAACCGGTTTTTCTATGGGCGATCTTAAATTAGGAAAAAAAATGAATGATCCATTCGTTCTAAATCCAGAAAAATCTGTATCAAAAGAACAAAAATTACTTGGATCAGACTCTATTGGTTTAAAGAAGAATAACTTGATAAATTCATGGACTGGCCCATTTATTATGGCTGTATCAAATACTAGGGTTGTTAGAAGAAGCGCAGCACTTTTGGAGTTAAATCAGGAGGGTTATGGAGTTAACTTTACTTATCAAGAACATGCTTTTTATAAGAAATTTAGTACTGCTCTTTTAGTAACTTTTGTCACACTTTTATTTGGTTTAATTTTAAGCACACCCCTTCGAAAATTAGTCAGACCATTATTACCTAAGCCTGGTGAAGGACCAAGTAAGGAGACTATGGAAAATGGTTTTTTTGATAGTTTTTTTAGTGCTGAAGTAGATAGTGGTGAAAAAAAATTATTCCGCGTTCATGGTAAAGGTGACCCAGGTTACAAGGTTACATCAAAATTTGTTTGTGAAAGTGCTCTAACCCTTATTAAGGAGCGTAAAAAATTACCCGGTGGACAAGGTTATGGAGGTGTACTTACTCCTGCATCTGGACTTGGCCAGCCGCTAATAGATAGACTTTCATCAAACGGTGTAAACTTCGAAGGTCCTCTCTAATTAAACAGCTATAACGCCTCCATCAACTGATATTGAGTCTCCTGTAGTAAAAGATGAATCTTCTGAGGCAAGAAATAAGACTGCCCTAACAACTTCCTCAGGCTCACCGATTCTATTCATTGGATGTGAAGCTGCAAAATCTATAAGCTGTTGTTCAGGATTTTCAGCATCCTGGACATATCTTTGCATCATAGGTGTATTAATTGCACCTGGTTGAACAGCATTACACCTTATTTTATAACCCATTTGAGCGCAATGTAGAGCAACTGTTCGAGTTAATATCAGAACCCCTGCTTTACTATAATTATAAGCAAGAACAAATGACTGAGGCCTCGTTGCAAGAGAAGATGAAAAATTTACTATTGAACCTGACCTTTCTTTCATTGCTTTAACTGCAAATTGACAACCTAGAAAAACTGAAGTTCCATTTATTGCGTGGGTTCTATTCCAGTGATCTAGAGTTTCATCTTCTATGGTTGCTGGCTCACTTATTCCAGCAGCATTAATTACAGATGTTATTTTGTTAAATCTATCCCCTAAATGCCTTTCTAGTGAATTCCATGACTCTGGGTCCGTAACATCAGCTTTAAAGAATTCACAAGATTTACCAATATTACTAGCGACTGACTTTCCCATTTTCTCATTAATATCAAGCGTTATAACTTCTCCACCTTCTTTTACAAAATGCTCTGCAGTTAAAGCACCCATTCCTGAAGCCCCACCTGAAATAATTGCTAATTTTCCACTAAATCTCGACATAATAACCTCCATAAATTTTAATAACCTTAACGTTTTTTATTTTTTTTATAATACTCCTGATCTTTTTTTATTTGTTTTTTTAATTTTTTATTTTCTAAAGTTTCTTTTGAATTTACTTCAAGGGTTGTGTTACAAACAGAAATTCCCATATCATTCCTTTTTATTTAAAACAAAAGTGAGCTTACATGAATAATATCAAAGAAAAAAATAAATTAGAAGTTTTTTACAATGCAAGCTGTCCAATATGTAAAAGAGAAATTGACACTTATAAATCTAGGTCGAAAAACGTTATTTATAAAGATTCTTCTTTGATGGATGAGAAATATAATAGAAGAATGCATGCATTTGAGAACGGTAATGAGTTTATAGGAGCGGAGGCATTTATTAAGGTGTGGAGCAGGACGGATGGCTTTAAATTTCTTTCACGCTTATTTAATAATAAATTTAGTATTTTTATTATGAATTTAATTTATAACCCAATTGCATATATTCTTTATAAAATGCATTTAAAAAGGATAAAAAAATGAAATTAATATCTTTTATGAAGAACGATAAAATAAGTATAGGGGCGTTAGATAACGAAACTATAATTCCATTTTCTAATAATCCTTCAATTCCAAAAGATATGCTTTCTTTCCTTGAGATGGGAGATGATGCTTTAAATATGGCTCAAGAGGCTATATCGCTATCAAAAAGTAATCTTACCTTAGGTGAGTGTAAGTTATTGAGCCCAATCTTACGTCCTCCAAAAATAATTGCTATAGGGTTGAATTATCAAGATCACCTCGAGGAGATAAGGGCTATTGGAAGAGAGATCGAAGATCCAGAGGTTCCAATGATATTTAATAAGCAATCCACATCCGTTTGCGGGCCTTTTGATGATATTCATGATCCAAAAGTTTCAACTAAACTGGACTACGAGGGTGAGTTAGCATTTGTTGTTGGAAAAAGGTGTCGCCATGTTCCTCGTGATGAAGCTAAAAATATAATAGCAGGCTATTGTGTATCAAATGATGTAAGTGTTAGAGATTGGCAAATGAGAGTTCCTACATTTACTATAGGAAAATCTTTTGACACACATTGTCCTTTTGGTCCAGCAATTGTAACTTCTGATGAAATTCCTGATCCGCACAATCTTGATATTAAAACAGAGGTAAATGGAGAGCTGAGGCAGGATTCGAATACAAGGAATCTTATTTTTGATTGTTTTGAACTAGTTGAGCATTTATCCACTGCCTTTACTCTTGAGCCAGGGGATTTAATTTTAACTGGCACTCCTGCCGGCGTAGGAGTTGCAGATGATAAGTTTCTTAAGAATGGGGATAATGTAAAAATTAGTATATCTAAATTAGGGTTTATAAATAACAAAGTAATTGACGAACCTCTATCTACAATTAAATTTTAATTATTTTATTTTATATCAAGAGCCTTAAGTCGGTTTTCCATTATTCTTATTATTGGCTTATCTATCATTTTTCCATTAAATGAAAAAACTGCATTTTGTGATTTATTAAATTCTTTAATAATTTCTTGGGCTTCCAAAATTTCATTGTCCGTAGGAAGGAAATATTTTTTAATTATATTGATTTGAGATGGATTAATTGCAGCTTTAGAGTTAAATCCAATTGACTTTGATAGCCTACATTCCTTCTTAAGATCTTCCTGAGAGGAGGTAATCATAAAGGGGCTATCAATTGAAAATAAATTATTTATTGAGCACTCAATAATTATTTTTGATCTTGCGTAAAGTAATGCTTCCCAACTCATATCAGAGCCCAACGCAGCACTATAATCTGCCGCACCAAACATTAAACCAACTACACTAGGATTTGATGCAATTCCTTCTAAGTTTCTAAGCGCCAAAGGTGTTTCAATAAGAGGTATAGTTGACATATTATCTGGAATACTTTTTAAGACTTCATTAGTCTCAATTTTCGGAATAATAATTTTAAAATCCAAAGATTTAAATAAATTTAAGTCAGAACTTCCATTTACATCATTTAAATCATTAATTCTTATATAAGACGGAATTTTAAGCGAATTGCTTGATAAGAAGTTGAATAAATTTTCCCTTGCCATTTCTTTTTCACTAATAGGTACAGCATCCTCTAAATCGAAAATAATACCGTCCGCATCCTGCTTAATTGCCTTTTCAATATAATTAAGTTTATTTGCGGGAATAAAAATTGGAGTAATAGGAAATTTTTTCATTTACAATCCATTGATGATATCATTGATATTAGTTTATCATTAAAAATTAAAATATAGTATGCAAAAACTTTATGTAGTAAATTTTCAGTGGAATAAGGATAAAATTAAAAAATGTTTAATGTTAAAGAAAAAAATATCTTAATCACTGGTGCAACTTCAGGAATTGGATATTCAGCAGCATTATCCTTAAGTTTGATGGGGGCAAATATTATCTTTATTGCGCGGGACAAAAAAAAAGCAGAAAAATTATCAGATGAAATAAAAAAAATTTCAGGAAAAGATTCTAGTTTTATAATTGCAGACCTTTCTTCCCAAAAGGAAATTATTAAAGCCACAGATATTTTTAAAAATAAGAATATATCACTAGATATCCTTTTAAATAATGCGGGCCTTATTAATCTCAAAAGAAAAGAAACCATCGATGGTTTTGAAGAGACTTTTGCAGTCAATCATCTTGCTTATTTTACTTTAACTAATTTACTTCTAGATAAAATTAAAGATTCGCCATCCTCAAGAATTATAAATGTTTCTTCTGGAGCTCATTTTGCCGTCAAAAGGATGAATTTTGACGATATTCAGTCAATAAATTCTTATAAACCCTTTAAGGTTTATGGATATTCAAAGCTAGCTAATATTTTATTTACTAAAAAATTATCTGATATTTTAAAGAACGATGATGTTACAGTAAATTGTCTTCACCCAGGCGTTGTTGCAACAGGGTTTGCTTCTCAAAATAACTCTAAGCTGCAGAAATTTATTTTTGGTTTAGCTAAGCCATTTATGAGAACAAGCGATAATGGAGCTAAGACTTCGGTTTACCTTTGTTCTTCATCAGATGTTTCTAATATTAGTGGGGAGTATTTTTATAATTCGAAAATATCAAAGACCTCAAATGGTGCAAATAATTCTCAAGATGCAGACAGGCTGTGGGATATAAGTTTACAGCTTACAGGCTTAATTTAATGAAAGGTATTGTTNTAATAAACCTTGGTTCACCAAAAGACNTANAGCTATCTTCAATCAAGAGCTACTTAAAGGAGTTTTTATCTGATGATTATGTTCTTGATATTCCAAAATTAATTCAAAGAATTTTAGTGAATTTTATAATAGTTCCCTTTCGATCCTCAAAAACAAAAAAAGCGTATGAAAGTATCTGGACTTCAAAAGGATCCCCTTTAATTGTTAACACCAATCTTATTGCTAAAAAGTTACAAAAAAAAATGAATTTACCAGTTGAGGTAGCAATGCGGTATCAAGAGCCTTCAATAAGAAATGCAATTTTAAAATTATTAAAAAATGGTTGTGATGAAATTATTGCTACNCCTCTATACCCTCATTATGCTCAGGCCACCTCTCTAACCACACACTTAGAAGTTGAAAGGGTTATGAAGGATATCGATCCTAGTATTAATTTTTCAATTTCATCACCTTTCTATTCGGAGGCTGGTTATATAAAATCTCTTTCTGAATCCATAAAAAATTATTTACCGAGTGAATTTGATTATCTTTTATTCAGTTACCATGGAATTCCGGAAAGACATGTAAAAAAAATGGACCCCACGCTATCACACTGTTTGAGTGATGGAAATTGTTGTAGCTTGAGATCTAAAGCCCACAAGTATTGTTATAAACATCAAGTCCTAGAGACTTCAAAGTTATGTGCAGACGATTTAGGGTTAAGCAATGATCAATGGGGTGTTTCCTTTCAGTCTAGGATTGGACCTGGATGGCTGCAGCCTTTTACAGACAAGGTACTTGAGGAATTTCCAAAAAATGGAATAAAGAAAATTGCCGTTGTCTGTCCAGCATTTATTGCCGATAATTTAGAGACTCTAGAAGAAGTTGATATTAGAGCAAGAGAGACCTTCTTAGATTCTGGTGGTGATGAATTTACTTTTATCCCTTGCATCAATGACAATGAGCTATGGATTGATTTTTTAGCTAACTTTATAGAAAAGTAATTTATATTTATAATTAATGCATTTAGGAGTCTGAAATGAATGATTTTATTTACCCGGGTATTTTAAGCAGTGTTGCTTTGCTTGTTTATTATTTTACCTTATTTAAGGCAGGTACTGCTCGAGTAAAATACAGTGTTCAGGCTCCTTCGCATGATGGACCTGCTGAATATGTTAGGAAAGTTAGGGTTCACCAAAATACTCTTGAACATTTAGCACTTTTTCTTCCAGGGCTTTGGTTGTTTTCTTTTGCGGTTGATCCCGTATGGGCTGCAATTATTGGAATTTTATGGCCACTAGGGCGAGTTGGATATGCTTATGGATATTATAAGGACGCGGATAAAAGGGGCCTGGGCTTATACATAAGTATGCCTCCAATTTATATTTTTATAGTTGGTTCTTTGATTGGTTTTATTTTAAAGATTTAAAAGATAAACATTTTTTAATTAATACTTCTAATTTTGAGGAATAGTTATGAACAATTTAGGAAAGAATAAGCAATTAATTTTAGCAAAACACCCGGATGGTTTAACTGAATTAGATGATTTTAAAATCAAAGAAGTTGAAATTCCTGAACTCAAAAATGGTGAACTTTTAATTCAAACTCATTATGTTGGTGTTGACGCAGCTTTAAGACTGATAGTTAGGGATAGCGATGAATTTTTATTTAGAGTTCAACCTGGCGATATTATTCACGCAAATATAGCCGGCAAGGTTATTGCTTCAAATAATTCTGAATTTAGTGTTGGTGAATTTGTAAATGGTTCATTAGGAGTTCAAAGTTTTGCAATTTCCAATGGCGATGATTTAGAAAAATGTAATACAGAATTAGCTCCACTAGGTTCTTGGTTAGGGGGATTTGGTGTTTCTGGTTTGACTGCGTATTTCGCTCTTTTTGAAGAATGCAAGCCACAGCCAGGGCAAACTGTTTTAATAACTGGCGCTGCTGGCGCCGTTGGATCAATGGCAGGTCAATTAGCAAAATTAGCAGGAGCGAGAGTTATAGGTACAACAAGTAGTGAAAAAAAATGTAAATGGCTGGTTGATGAATTAGGTTATGATGTTGCTATAAATTATAATGACCCTGACTGGTTTAAACAGCTTGAGAAAGCTGCTCCAAATCGAATAAATATTGTTTTTGATAATACAGGTGGTTTTGTAATGAATGAAAGCCTTAAATTAATTGCTATGCATGGCGTTGTCTTGCTTTGTGGTTCTACTTCTCAATATTCTCAAGATACAATGGATGGACCATCAAATTATATTTGGTTGGGCAGCATGAGGGCGAGATTGCAAGGTTTTGTAATTTTTGATTATGCTGAGAGATATGAGGAAGCAAGAAAAAATATGTCAGGTTGGATAAACTCAGGTTTATTAAAAATTCCTGAATATTCCTGTGAAGGGGATATTGATAATTTTCCTGAAACTTTTCGAAATCTATTTGAGGGGAAAAACTTTGGAAAAATGCTTTTAAAGCTTCCCATAGCTGAATAATTATAAATAAATAAGTCTGATTTTTTTATAAAATGGTGCCTTGTTATATTTTTTATATTATAACCTGATTATGGATAATCATTTTGATGTATTAGTTGTTGGTGCAGGAATTTCTGGTATTGGTGCAGGCTATCATTTGCAAACTAAATGCCCTGGAAAATCGTATGCAATCTTAGAGGGNAGAGAGACCATTGGAGGGACCTGGGATTTATTTCGTTATCCNGGAATAAGGTCTGATTCAGATATGTATACATTGGGATTTTCTTTTTATCCCTGGAAGGAAAAAGAGGCTATAGCTGATGGTCCAGCAATTTTAAATTACCTTCACGAAACTTCAGAAAANTTTAATATAAAAGAAAAGATAAAGTTTGGTCATTATGTCGAGAGTGCNTCATGGTCCTCAGATGNCTCTCAATGGAAATTAAAAGTTAAATCAAAAGAAAAAACTGAAATAATGACATGTAACTTTATTTTTATGTGCTCCGGNTATTATTCCTATAAAGAAGGATACACTCCAGATTTTGAAGGTATTAANGATTTTAATGGTNAAATTGTTCATCCTCAAAAATGGACTACAGATATTAATTATGTTGATAAAAATGTAATTGTTATAGGTAGTGGTGCAACTGCAGTAACAATTGTTCCTGAGGTAGCTAAAAAGGCAAAACATGTCACTATGCTTCAACGATCTCCAACCTATGTTGTTTCTGCTCCCCAAAAAGATCCTATAGCTAGCTTGCTTCAAAGTTTTTTACCTACAAAAGCTGCTTATTTCATTGTTAGGTGGAAGAATATACTCAGACAGCATTGGTTTTTTAGATTGTGTAAGAGTAATCCAAAAAGGGTAAAGGATTTTATCTTAAGTCAGATTCGCAAAGAACTCGGTCCAGACTATGATATTGAAAAACATTTTACACCAAATTATAATCCCTGGGACCAAAGAATGTGTTTAGTTCCTAATGGTGATTTATTTGAATCAATTAACAACAAAAAAGCTTCAATTGTTACTGATGAGATTAATTGTTTTACTAGGAATGGAATAAAATTAAAATCTGGCGATGAGCTTGCTGCTGATTTAGTTGTCACTGCAACAGGTCTAAATATGGAATTACTTAGTAATATAGATCTAATTGTTGATAAGTCTAAAATTGATTTATCTAATACTGTTACATATAAGGGTATGATGTTTAGCGGTGTACCGAATCTAGTTTCAACATTTGGTTACACAAATGCTTCTTGGACACTTGGGGCAGACTTAACATCAGAATATGTTTGTAGACTTCTCAATCTTATGGAAAAAAAATCTGTTACAAAATGTTGTCCCGAAGCCAACGAGAGTATTGAAAAAGATGAAAATTGGCTTAACCTTTCCTCGGGATATATTGAAAGATCAAAAGATATTTTTCCAAAACAAGGTAAGGAAAAGCCTTGGAAAAATAATCAAAATTTTATTAAGGATATTTTTCAGATTCGTTATGGCGACTTAAAAGATGACGATATGAAGTTTTCATAAGAGTTAATCCTAATTACTTATAACTTATTTTCTATTAATTAAAAATTGAGGAAAAAAATGAAATCAAGAATATGCGATATGCTAGGGATAGAATTTCCTTTATTAGCCTTTTCCCATTGCAGAGATGTTGTAGTGGCGGTTTCTAAGGCCGGAGGAATGGGCGTTTTTGGTGCAGTAAGCTTATCCCCTGAAAAATTAAAAGAAGAGTTGAATTGGATTGATGAACACGTTGATGGTATGCCATATGGTATCGATCTAATTGTTCCAAATAAATTCGAAGGTAAAGGTAAAGAGGTCTCTTCGGATCAAATACTGAATGCTATTCCTCAAGGACATAGAGATTTTGCAAAGGGAATCCTCGCTGATTATAATATTGAGACGGATGGTCTTGATGATATTAGCGAAGGTGCTAAACAATTTAGAAAAAGTTTATCTGACGAGGGTGCTGCAACATCCCTTGAGGTTGCTTTTGAGCACCCGATTAAACTAGTTGCAAACGCCCTAGGTGTTCCTCCTAAAGTAATGCTTGATATGGGAAAAAAACATAATGTAGCAGTAGCAGCTCTTGTTGGTGCAAAGGAGCATGCAATAAAACAAGTTGAAGCTGGAGTAGATATATTAGTTGCATCCGGAGGAGAGGCGGGGGGACATTGTGGTGATGTTTCGACAATGGTTTTAATTCCTGAGGTTTATAAAGCAATTCAAGAAATTAAAGATGTTCCTATTTTAGCTGCTGGAGGAATAACTACAGGATCACAAATGGCAGCAGCTATGTCAATGGGAGCTTCAGGTGCTTGGTGCGGTTCAGTATGGCTTACGACATCTGAAGCGGAGACAAACCCTATAGTTAAAGAAAAGATGTTAGCTGCTAGCTCAAGAGATACTGTGAGATCAAAAAGCAGAACAGGAAAGAATTCAAGACAGCTTAGGTCGCCTTGGACTGATGCTTGGGAAAATAAAGGTCCTGAGCCTTTACCGATGCCATTACAATCTCTTGTTAGTGAGCCTGCATTGAAAAAAATTGATAAATTATCTCAAGGTGGTCATGAGGGTGCTAAAGAACTTGCAACATATTGGGTTGGTCAAGGTGTTGGCTTGATGAAGCAGTCTATGTCTTCTGGTGCTGTTGTTCAGGAATTCAAGGAAGATTTTGCTGAGGCCTATGAAAGACTCTCAAACTATTTAAGTTAATATTACCCTTAATTAATGTAGAAAACTATGAAATTTCTTTTAATATTTATACTTCTACCAGCTTTAATAGCTGGATATTTGTTTATTACAAAACCAAAAAATATGCCTTTTCTGGGACATTTTGCCGATAAAATTTTATATGGATCTTTATATTATATTGATAAACCGGATATTAGTTATACATATGCAAAAAGAGATAATGTTAATTTAAAGCTACATTTTTTTATTCCAAAAAAATCAGAAATAAAAGCAAGTGTTTTACTTTTTCATGGAGGTGGATGGGCGTTTGGATCATCTTACTCTCTTTTTAAGATATGTAAAAATCTTGCAAAGGAAGGAATATTGTGTGCAAGCGCAGATTATAGGCTCGGATTAAAACATGATACAAAAGTTAAAGATTCAATGCTAGATTCAGCTGAGGCATATGAATGGATGGTTAAAAATTCTGAAAAACTTAATATCAATAAAGACGATATTATGGTTGGAGGAGCTTCATCAGGTGGTCAGCTGGCTGCATCTTTAGCAATGATTCCGAATAAAGAGAATAAAACTTATGATAAAATTAAAGCAATGATATTTTTTAATCCTGCTCTAAATACTTCATTTTTAAATGTTGAAATTCCGGAGAATATAGATGATAGAAGAAAAAAATTATGGCTTTATGTAAGAAAGCTTTTTGAAGGAAAAGCAGAGGCCCTTTCACCTTCAAACTTTATTCAAAGTGGTCTTCCTCCTTCAATAATATTTCATGGAGAAAAAGATAAAACAATTCCAATCTTTTTAATTGATGATTTTACTAAAAAAATGAAAGATAAAGGTAATCAAGTCGATTTTTTTAGATGGAAAGATAATGGACATCAGTTTTTTCGTTGGGATAAAAAGGCTTATCCTGAAGTAATGGAAAAGTTAATATTATTTATTAAAGAACAAAGCAGTTAAAGGATTATTAAATGCCATTAAAAATATCAATCTTTGGATCACTTGTTAGTGTTATTTTAGCTGGACTAATAGCATTTCTTTCAAGCGGAAATAGTCTTACTATCTTAGGTATTCCATCTTTAATTTTTTGTGCTATTTATTCTTTTAGTATTCATTGGATCTTTTTTATTCATGGTTATTTTTACCAAACTGAACATTATTTTGATGCTACAGGAAGCTTTACCTATATTAGTCTCTCATTAATTTTAATTATCACCTCTTTTTTAAGTATTAACGATTCTGGGCTTAATCCCTATTCCTTTATAATTGGTACTATGGTTATCATCTGGGCTTTTAGACTTGGATCTTTTTTGTTTAAAAGGGTTAAAGAGGTTGGAAAAGATGTAAGATTTCTCGAAATGAAAAAAGATTTTTTTTGGTTTTTTATGACATGGACATTGTCTGGGCTTTGGGTCTTTTTAACTTATGCCGCAGGTTTACTCGCCATGACTTCTATTAATTCAGAATCTACATTTAGTTACTATCAATATTTTTGTTTAATAATAGGTTCTTCTTTTTGGATTATAGGATTTATTATCGAAGCTATATCTGATCATCAAAAAAAAGTTTTTCGACAAAATATAGGAAATAGTGGAAATTTTATAAAAAATGGATTGTGGTCTTGGTCTAGACATCCAAATTATTTTGGAGAAATAGTCCTTTGGACGGGTATTGCTATTATTGCTCTACCTACAATGATTGGTTTTAAGTATATTGTCCTAATTTCTCCAATATTTGTTTATATTTTACTAACAAAAATTAGCGGCATACCAATGCTTGAAAAAAGTTCCGATAAAAAATGGGGTGATGATCCTGATTATATAGAGTACAAAAAAAATACACCTATATTATTTTTTAAAAAACCTACTCCTTAATTAGATCATCTTTTAAATATTTTCCAGCCATATAGTAATGAAAGGCACACCATAATTTTAAGAATGCAAAAATTAGAAGGCTATATCTTAAAGATTCTTTTCCATATTCTGCATTCAATAAATCACTAACAATTCCAACAGATTGTGGACCAAAACCAAGGCCGATAATATTTATAATAAACAATAATATTGCTGCAGCAACAGATCTCATTCTTAGCTCTACTATGCCTTGTGTTTGACTAAATGTTGCGGCTTGATAAAAGTTACCTAAACCAACAGGTATGATTAACCATAACAATGACATTGTTGCTGTTGGGCTGAGATAGACATAAACATTAAATGGTACGGTTAAGGCCATTGCTATTGCGGCAATCCAAAGAGACCATCTGACATCTTTTGCTCCAAAGTAGTCTGATAGATAACCACCTAAAAATATCCCTAATCCTCCTGGTATTCCAAGGATTAGGCCTAAATACCATCCGACATCACTTGTTTGCATTCCGTAAGACCTTTGAAAAAAGGAAGGTAACCATGTTATTGCTCCATAGCCCACAAAGGCAGCTAATGCTGCCGCAAATACTAAATGCCTAAAAGATCTTTTCTTTATTAGATAAGAGACTGTTTCATAGATACTTGGTTGCTTTTTTGAGGCAACTTTTCCTTCTGCTTGCCCTCGAATTGGTTCTTTAACTGTAAATCTGAATATAAAAGCAAGTAGTATACCTGGGATGCCGACAACAAAAAAAGCTAATCGCCACCCAAAGACTTCATTAATCCATCCTCCAGCAAACAATCCAAACATTATACCAAAAGGTATACCTAAAGAATAAATTCCTAAAGCAGTTGATCTTTTGTTAGCTGGAAAATAATCAGCTATCATCGAGTGAGCTGGTGGACTACAGCCAGCCTCCCCAATACCAACACCAATTCTAGCAAAAAGAAGGTGAAAGAAATTCTGAGCTAACCCTGATAAGGCCGTCATAAAGCTCCAAACACCTATTGAAAGTGCAATAAGATTTCTTCTATTTCCTTTATCAGCATATTTAGCAATTGGAATACCTAGGGTTGCATAAAATAATGCAAAAGCAAATCCAGTTAAAAAACCTAATGATGTATCCGAAAGACCTAGATCTGTTTTTATTGATTCCAGCAAAATCGATAAAATTTGTCTATCGATGAAGTTAAATGTATAAACTACAACTAGTATTCCTAATGCGTAGTTTCTGATTGAATTTGTTGATTGCGTATTATCAATTAGTGACATTTTTTTCCCAAAATTTAGAATTTAAATATATGTAATTTTATGATTAATGCCAGAAAAATTTACTTTAAAGCTTTGGAGGTTTTTTGATGTTATCATCAATATAATAATCAACATACTTATGGAAGAATTGATTTCCTCTCTCATTCCTCCCAAAAAGAACGCTATTTTTGGAGTTTGAGTTGAGGCCTTTTTGTATCTCTATTCCTAAAAGATAGTCCTCATCATTAACAACATCTCTTAAGAAATTCATATTATTATCAAGTTCATCAACCTCTTTTTTATTCTTTGGTTTTTTTGGAGCAAGGTAATGAAGAACTGTTGTATTTGTGTAAGGGTCTTTCCCGGGAAGAATTTGAGCTATTTGCCCTATTCCCAAGCCTAGCGATATTGAGATATTTGGAAAGAGAGTTCTTACAAAATCCACCCCACAACCTTCTTTTTTCCACCACTCATCTTTAGGCAAATCATGAATTTCTAATATATTTGTAGATGCAAAAGCAATTCTTAAATGAGGTCCAAATGAAGTAAAGTCCATTATATCATTCATTGTCATAGTGGCTATTGTATCTTTGTGCGCAGTAGTAAAATGATAGCCTTCGAGATAGCCATCGAATGCTATCTTCCAATTTGCTCCATCTATTACTTTGAATCCATGGTAATACCAATTTTCTAGGTCAAAGTGCTCTACCTCTGGAAGCATTCCATCAAGGAACTTTTCAAAATCAACATCCTCATTTCTTGACAGCGAAACAAATATTAATCCAGCCAATTCTTTACACTGAAGTTTTTCTAAGCCAAAGCATTTATTGTCTATATCACCGAACTTTGATTTATCGGTAACACCAATTAAGTCACCTGTATTTGAATATGTCCAACCATGATACGGACATGAAAATCGACTTCTGTTACCGATTCCTTCTTGAGCTATTATAGCCCCTCTATGACTACAGACATTTCTAAATGCATTGACGTTATTATTTTTATCTCGAGTTATTAAGATAGGTATACCCGTAACCTCAATCGACTTATAGTCTCCTGGATTAGGCATTTCTATTGAAAGCGCAAGCATCAAAGGAAGTGTTTGGAATATATTTTCCATTTCAACAGACCATCTTTCGTTTGATGTATAGTCTGATGTAGGAACCTTTAAGATATCAGCTGCTTGATCAGTTGTTCCATTTTCTACATGACCAACAACTTTTTCAGCTATTTTATTGTATTCGTCGTTTCTATTCACTTTAACCTCTTTTAATTTTTTCTTTCAAAATCTTATTATTTATTATTTACAAAGCTAATATAATATTCTCTAATAATTTATAACTTAAAACAAAGTAATTATATAATTAACTATTAATTTTATATTTTTTTACCGGACTATGGATGCGTCAAAAATACAATGGATTTAATAAGGTAGCTCTGATATGACAGAGTCTGAAAACAATAAAATTATTTATAATAAAATTAAAGAAGAAGAGTGATAATATGGATTTAGATTTTACCAAAGAAGATCAGGATTTTCGAACAGAGGTTAGAGATTTTATTGCGAATAATTTTTCTCAACCAAATACGAACGGTCAAAATATTGAAAAATATCATGAGGTGACTTCTGATCAAATGAAAGATGGAATACTTGAGTGGCATAAAACTTTATATAATAAAGGATGGCTTGCTCCCCACTGGCCAGTTGAATACGGTGGTATTGATTGGTCGATTACTCAAAGATATATATGGGATCAAGAATGTGCCAATGCTGGAACAACACCTTTGATTCCATTTGGGCTAACTATGCTTGGTCCTGTTATAATTGCCTATGGAAATGATCATCAAAAAGATTGGGTTCTAAAGGGAATTTTATCTGGAGAAGATTGGTGGTGTCAGGGATATTCTGAACCAGGGGCTGGATCTGATTTAGCTAGTTTAAGAACAAAAGCTGAAAAGGTTGATGGTCACTATATTGTTAATGGTCATAAAATTTGGACTACACTTGCGCAATATGCAGATTGGATGTTTTGTCTTGTTAGAACATCTTCTGAAGGAAAGCCTCAACAAGGCATTTCATTTCTTTTAATTGATATGAATACCCCTGGGATAGAGGTAAGGCCAATTATTACTGTTGATGGCGGTCATGAAGTTAATGAAGTTTTCCTAGAAGATGTTAAAGTTCCAGTTGAGAATCTTGTTGGCGAAGAGAATATGGGTTGGACAATAGCAAAGTTTTTACTTGGGAATGAGAGAACTGGTATAGCGGGTGTCGCAAGATCAAAAAAAGCTATTAGCAAGCTAAAAGATATAGCTAATTCAGAATATTGTGACGGAAAGCCATTAATGGTTGATCCATCATTTAATCAGAAAGTTACTGAGTTAGAGGTAGAGCTAACTGCTCTTGAATATACTGAACTAAGAACATTAGCAAAAGAAAGCAAAGGCGAAGGTCCTGGTGCAGAATCTTCAATACTAAAAATTAAGGGTACTGAAATACAACAAAAAATTTCTGAATTAACTTTAGAAGCTATTGGTAATTATGCTAGCCCATACTTAACGCCACTTAGCGTTAGAAGTTTTGGTTCAAATTATCCTGAAGTAGGGCCAGAGTACTCACAAGGTGTTGCGCAGAATTATTTTGGAATGAGAAAAACATCAATTTATGGTGGATCAAACGAAATACAAAGAAATATTATAGCAAAAATGGTCTTAGGACTTTAGGGAGAGAAAAATGGATTTTTCATTTAGCGAAGAACAAACTTTACTACGTAATACAATACAGTCATTCCTTCAGGATAATTATGACTTTGATTCTAGGAAGGCAATTATTCAATCTGAGGATGGTATGAGTAAAGAAAATTGGAATCAATTAGCCGAGCTCGGACTTTTGGGTGTGCCTTTCTCTGAATCTGATGGTGGTCTTGATTTTGGTCCTGTCGAAACGATGATTGTTGCTGAAGAATTTGGAAAAGGCCTTGTAGTTGAACCTTATATTCAAACTGTTGTTACATGCGGCGGGTTTCTAAGAAGAGCATCTGAAGATCAAAGACAAGAGCATTTGTCAAAAATCATTTCTGGAGAAGAAATTTGGGCTTTTGCTTATGCAGAGCCACAAGGAAGGTTTAATCTTTCTGATATAAGGGTGAATGCCTCTAGTAAGGATAATGGATATTTGTTAAATGGTCATAAATGTGTAGTTTCAGGAGCTCCGTGGGCTCAAAAATTAATTGTTTCTGCAAGAACGTCAGGTGAGCAATCAGATAAAGATGGTATATCGCTATTTATAGTCGATAAGTCTTCAGATGGTGTTTCTTTGAGGGATTATAAAACGGTTGATGGAAGTATGGCGTCAGAAATTTCTTTTGAAAATGTTCTTTTAAGTTCTAATTCGCTCATTGGTGAAGAAGGTAAGGCTTATCCCCTAATTGAGCTAGTTGTTGATGAAACAATTGGAGCAATATGTGCAGAAGCTATAGGCGCTATGTCTGTTTTAAATGAGGCTACTGTAGAGTACTGTAAAACTAGAAAGCAATTCGGACAACCGATAGGAAAATTCCAAGTCTTACAACATAGAATGGTTGATATGTTTATGCAATATGAGCAGTCTGTNTCAATGACCTATATGGTCAACCTTAAATTAGACGAAGATCAGCTCGAGAGGAAAAAAGCTGCCTCAGGCGCTAAGGTTCAAATATGTAATGCTTCAAAGTTTATTGGTCAAAGTGCTGTTCAGCTTCATGGTGGAATGGGCATGACTGATGAATTGAATGTTGGTCATTATTTCAAAAGACTTGCAATGATTGAGACACAATTCGGAAATGCCGACCATCATCTAAAAAAATACTCCTCTGCTTCTTAAGGTTGTCTCGATGAATGAATGGCTAAAATTTGAAAAAAAAGGTTCGATCGCTACCTTAACAATGAATCGTCCTGATATCCGCAATCCTTTGGGAGAACCAGAGGATGTTCAAAACTTTGAAAAAGCTTCTGATAAAATTAACAATGATAGAGATATTAGGTGTGTAATTTTGACGGGAGCTGGAAAAGCTTTCTCTGCAGGTGGAAATGTAAAAAATATGCAAAATAAGTCTGGAAATTTCTCCGGATCATCTGTTGCTCTTAGGGAGCGATATCGCTTTGGTATTCACAAGATCATTAAGGCGGTTTGGAATATTGATGTTCCAGTTATTGCGGCGATTAATGGTCCAGCAATAGGTCTTGGAAATGATGTTGCGTGTCTAGCGGATATGAGAATATCATCAGAAAAAGCACTTTTTGGAGTTACATTTTTAAAGATTGGTTTAATACCCGGTGATGGAGGGGCATGGCTCCTACCTAAAATTATTGGAATGGCCAGAGCTTCAGAGCTTTTATTTACAGCAAAACTAATTGATCCAAAAACTGCTAAAGAATGGGGTTTAATTAGTGATTTTTATAAAGATGAAGATCTTATGGTTGAGGCCAACAAACTTGCCGAATCTATAGTTAAACAACCACCTGACGCATTAAGGATGAGTAAAAAATTATTAAGAGAAGGTATGGGCGTAAGTTTTGATAATATTCTTGAAATGTCTGCAAATATGCAAGCTTTAATGCATCTCACTGACGACCATCAAGAGGCTTTATCAGCTTTCTTTGAAAAAAGAGATGGTGATTTTAAAGGCAAATAATGAGAGATAATTATGGATTTAGATTTTAGTCAAACTGATACAGATTTTCGAAGTGAAGTTAAGGATTTTATAAAAACTTCTTATACATCAGAAATGAAAGCAGAGTTAAAAAGATCAAAAAATGGATCAGCTAGTAAAGACCTTCACATTAAATGGCAGAAATCTCTTTATGAGAAAGGTTGGATAGCTC
>JGI24539J26755_10000236_pt1 | contig 25519 bp, 26 predicted proteins | sample NorSeaMetagenome_2_FD_26755 | JGI IMG/M metagenome (IMG submission 26755) | reverse complement strand
GTAATTTGGAAGTAANGAAATATTTTCACTTTGNGCAAAAATATTATTGCTAAATATTATTGTTATTGCTAGTAANAATTGATACTTGTATTTCATTGTTTTTATTTTTAATTTTNAGCAAAAATATGTTTGAAATCTGTAACAATTCTGTATTATAAATGCAAAATAAATAAAAAATAAAGGAAATTATTTAAGTAAAAAATTAATAAATAACTCTTTCCCATTTCTAGAAGAAATAGAATTTTTTGAAGATTGAATAATCTTAAGATCAAATAAAGAAGAAAATAATTTTTTATATTCGGCGATAGATCCACCAAAAGGGGGGTGATCATCATTCATAGGGCCATTAAATAACAAACCAACTAATCGCCCATTTTTATTTAATAATGAATGAATCTTATTTACATATTCAAATCTTTTTGATTTATTAATTGCACAAAAAAAAGTCTGTTCAATAATTAAATCATAGTTACCTGAAATATTAAAAAAATCTTCACACAATAAATTATCTTTAGGAAATCNTGGAACCCTACTCGAGAAATTATTAAAAAAAGTCTGTTCAATAATTAAATCATAGTTACCTGAAATATTAAAAAAATCTTCACACAATAAATTATCTTTAGGAAATCCTGGAACCCTACTTGAGAAATTATTAATAGCTTTTTTGGAGAAATCTAAAACATATACATTTTGAAAGCCTATGCTAAATAAGTATTCAGCTTCATGAGAATTACCACATCCTGGAATAAGAATACGTAAATTTTTATTTTTTAATTGATCAAAATATTCTTTTAAAGGGGTTGATACATGTCCGATATCCCATCCTGTATTTTTAGATAAATATCTTTGATTCCAAGAATTGCTATCTAAACTCATTAATAATTATTCAACCCAGTCAGCAATAAACACATTAGTTTCTCTAGTTCCACCATTATTTCTATTTGATGAGAATACAATTTTTTTCCCATCATTAGAAAATACAGGAAAGGAAGCAAACTTTTTATCATAAGATATTTGCTCTAGATTATTACCATCAATATCTATCATATATAGATTAAAAGGAAAACCTATAATACTTTCATGATTTGAACAGAATATAATTTTTTCATTACTAGGGTGAAAAAATGGAGACCAATTGGCATTTCCAAGATTTGTAACTTGTCTTAAATCAGAACCATCTACATTACAAACATATATTTCCATATTAGTGGGTTGGACTAATCCATTTGACAATAGATCTTTATATTCTTTTATCTCATCATCAGTTTTTGGTCTAGATGCTCTAAAAACTAATTTTTTACCATCGTGAGAGAAAAATGCACCTCCATCATAACCTAGTTGATTTGTAACTTGTCTTATGTCAGAACCATCAATATTACATGTATACAATTCTAAATCTCCAGATCTAATGGATGTAAATACTATCTTGTCACCAATTGGTGAAACCGTAGCTTCTGCATCATAACCTTCATAGTTAGTAATTCTCTTAACAACATTTCCCTCTGTGTCAGCAATGAAAATATCATATGAATCATAAATAGGCCAAACATATTTTCCATTTAATCTTCGCTCTGGAACATGAGGACATTTTGCATCTTCAAGGTGTGTTGATGCATATATTATCGTAGAATCTCCAGGCATAAAATATGAACATGTAGTCCTTCCTAAACCCAAACTAACCATCTTAGGGGTCTCTTTATCAAGATTATAATTATTNGTNTCNATAATATATATTTGATCACAGCTTTGGCCCCACTTCTCATTNGTAGCTTGAAAAATTAATTTAGAATCATCAAAACTCCAGTAGGCTTCTGCATTTTCACCTCCAAAAGTTAACTGTTTCATATTTTTAAAATACTTTTCATCTTCATAAATTAAAGATTTATCTTTTTCATTTTTAGTTTGGTTATCACTAAAATTACAAGAAAATAATATTAAAAGAATAATTAAATTAAAAGAATATTGTTTCATATTTTTGCTAAAATTTTTGCCAAAAATAATTCTTTTAATTATGAAAAAAAATATAATATTCACTTTATTTATAATACTTACATCTTGTAGTANAAATAATAATGAAAGAGAAAATATAACAAATAANATGATTGCTGAAGTAAGTTATTTAGCTTCTGATGANTTAGAAGGNCGTGAAACAGGAACAGANTCAGAAAANCTNGCTGCAGATTACATTAGCNCAAAATTTAAAGANTATAATTTAATTGCNAAGGGTCAAGATGGTTACTTACAGTATTTTGATGCAACAATAAAAGAAAATCCACATACTCAAACAGTAAAAAGAACAATAAGAGGAATAAATGTCGTTGGATATANAGAAAATAATAAAGAAGAAACAATTATTATTGGAGCNCACTATGACCATTTAGGATACGGAAGTTTTGGATCATTTATGATGGTGAACCAGCCATTCACAATGGTGCAGATGATAATGCAAGTGGAGTAAGCATATTAATAAATCTTGCTAACAGTTTAAAGGATATAGATGATTATAATTATTTATTTATTGCTTTTTCTGGAGAAGAGCATGGACTTTTTGGTTCTTCATATTTTGCTAAGAATCCAACTATATCACTAGAAAATGTGAGATTTATGGTGAACTTTGATATGGTTGGAAGATTAAATGAGAAGAATACACTTTCAGTAAATGGAATTGGAACTAGTAGTAAGTGGGATGATTTAATTGACAATTCAAATATTTTTGATTTTAATTTAAAAACTACTGAATCTGGAGTTGGACCATCAGATCACACCTCATTTTATCTTCAAGATATGCCTGTAATCCATTTCTTCACAGGACAACATGAAGATTATCATAAACCATCAGATGATGTAGATAAAATCAACTTTGAAGGAATGTTTAAAATACATGAATACGTTAAAGAAATAATCTTACAATCAACTAAAATTGAAGATTTTGATTTTCAAAAAACTAAAAGCGATACAACTACTGCCCCAAGATTCAAAGTAACACTAGGTGTTATGCCAGATTATTTATTTGATGGTGAAGGCATGAGAATTGATGGAGTTTCTAAAGAAAAAACTGCCGAAAAATATGGAATATTAAAGGGTGATATCGTAATAAGAATAGGAGATATAGAAGTTAAGAATATGATGGATTATATGACTGGCTTAAGTAAATTCGAAAAGGGCGATTCAACAACTGTAGGATTAAATAGAGATGAAGAAATTATCGAACAAGCTATTGTTTTTCAATAACAAACTATTTATTAGAATTCATAACACGAGTTTGAATATTTATAGACTCCTGGTGTATAGCTCTAAGTAATAAAATTATAAACTCATCGCTAAGCCCCTTAGCGACCCCTTTTTTCAATCTATCTTCTAATATATACTTCCAACGTTCTGGCTGTAATATTGTTATATCATTAGTTTTTTTATCTATTCCTATTAGCTGAGCTAAATCCATTCTATCTTGTAAAACATTAATTAACTTATCATCTAATTTATCAATTTGAGATCTTAAATCTCTTAAGGATGAAGCAGTATCTTTGTTAGTAACACTGTGACTTCTTACAACAAGATTTTCTAAGAGTTCTNTGAGTTGAATTGGGCTAAGCTGCTGCTCTTTATCACTTAAGGCGTTAATAGGATCAATATGTGTTTCAATCATTAATCCNTCAAAATTTAAATCTAGTGCAGTTTGAGAAATTTCATTTATTAAGGTTCTATTACCAGCAATATGACTTGGGTCACAAATAATAGGCAGGTCAGGAATTAAACGTTTTAATTCAACAGGTAATTGCCACTGCGGAACGTTTCTGTATTTCTGAACACCATAACTAAAAAAACCTCTGTGAATTGCTATAATATTTTTAAAACCTGCATTATAAAAACGTTCTATTGCACCAAGCCATAAATTTAAATCAGCATTAAGAGGATTTTTTATAAAAATAGGTATATCGACACCCTTTAAAGAATCAACTATCTCCTGAATTGCAAAAGGATTGCCTACAGTTCTAGCACCAATCCAAATCATATCAATATTATGTTTTAATATTTGATCAACATGAGAAGAATTTGCAACTTCAGTAATAACTTTTAAGCCTGTTTCTTTTTGAACATTATTCATCCATTCAAGNGCTGGNGTACCTATTCCTTCAAAACTATTTGGACGAGTGCGTGGCTTCCAAATACCAGCTCTAAAAATATGTGTATTTGTTTTTACTAGTTCTTTTGCAGTAGAAAGCATTTGCATATTAGATTCAGCACTACAGGGACCTGCAATTACTAAAGGCTTAGTAGAGGAACTGATATACTCGGATATATTATTTAATTTAATCTTCATTTTTCTTATTTAAAAATAAAGAGAAGGGTATTAAAAGCATAAGAAAAAGGAACTTCTTAGTAAGAATACCAATTAAAGTTATAAGTAAACCAAAAAAAACATACCACCAATAATTTATCTTCATTTATATAAATGAAATATGATTAACTAATTATCTAATAATAATTTTTTTCTCTACNGTACCATCAGCATATCTGTAAATAACAGGACCAAAGTTAGAATTAAAAGTTTCATGACCTAACATATTAAATGTTCTAAACTTTGATTTATCTGTATTAGCAAAATTTGCTATATAAGCGGGAGCACTATTTACAATTATTGTTCCAACCATTCCATTAGCAGCATGACTTCCAACAGAGCAGTCATATTCATAGGTACCTGCAATTGTAAAAACATGAGTATAAATTGCAACATTATTAGTTGGTGTAGAAGAAAAAGATTCAGGATTAGAAAAACTTGAACCAGTAATTGTATTTACATCAAAATTAACATTATGGAAACCACCATCATTAACCCAACTCACATCATCTCCTACATTAATTGTTAAAACATTGGGAGTATAATAGTAGTCACCAGCATTAATACTATGAGAAGTTTGAGCTGCAAGTGAATGAGTTAATAAAAAAAGTAGAAGTATTGATATGAAATTTTTCATAATTATAATTTTTATTTTCAACAAAAGTAAACAAGTTTTATTACTAATTTACTTTTTAAATTCTTTAAAAATCAATGATATTGAGTTTACACAATGTCGTATGTTTTTATCTGTTAACTTCTCCCCTTTAAATACATGACCAAGGTGTCCGCCACATTTAGCACAACAAATCTCTGTTCTTTTATAGCCTAATTTATAATCAGCGATTCTTATAACAGCATCCTTTACCTCATCATCAAAAGATGGCCAACCACAATTAGATTTAAATTTATGATTTGATGTGTAAAGAAGATTATCACATGCTTTACAATGATAAGTTCCTGATTCATAATGCAAGTTATATTTACCGGTATTTGGATATTCAGTTCCTTTATTTACTATTACATTTTTTTCTTTAGCAGTTAATTTTTTAAAATAATCAACATTAGTATTTTGAGATAAAAGACTAAAAGAAAACAAAATTAAAATGAATAAAGAAAAATAGAATCTCATTATTAGTTTTTAAAGAAATTATTAAAAAAATTTAGATGATCAAATATAGAAATATTCCAGTATTTCCAGTTATGTTTTCCTTCATTAATATTATAAATATGCTCAATATTATTCTTAAGAAGTTCTTGATGAAAAATATTATTTACTTCAAAGAAAAAATCATCTTTACCACAATCAAAAATAATTTTAAGATTTGTTAACTTTAATAATCGAATCATGTTTATTACAGTATTATTATTCCAATTTAAAGGAAAATCTTCAATACTACCTAACTTACTAGAAATATCCCAGTTTTTTGAAAAGGGTCTGATATCTATAGCTCCACTCATACTACCAGAAGCTCCAAAGACATGTGGATGCTTAATTGCTAAATAAAGAGAGCCATGCCCACCCATACTAAGTCCAGTAATAGCTCTACTGTTAGAATTTTGTATAGTTGGATAAACTGAATCTACATACATAATTAATTCATTAGCAATATAAGTTTCATATTTAAAACTACTATCTATAGGACTATCAAAATACCAACTATTATATCCACCATCTGGACATACAATAATAACATTATTACTATCACAAAATCTATCTAGAGATTTAACTTTGGAAGACCAATCTGTATAATCACCAGAATATCCATGTAAGAGATAAATAACTGGATATTTTTGATTGTAACTATTCTCATTGGGACTAATAACAATATTCTTGATGTTGATATTCATTGATTTACTTAATATATTTAATGTATCAATATTCGAGGAATAAGATAAATTATAAAACAGTACTAGTAGAATAAGTAATGTTCTATTCATAACACCTTCAAAAAACCAAGACGAATTAAAATATAAACAATAGTAAGACCAAGCAAAAATGTATAAAGAAATATTTTCATGTTTCTATTCATAGAATAGTATTATAAAGATTAAGCTAAAAAAAATAATTAGCTATATTTGGATTCCAAAATACAAAGATAAACATTATGAAAAAGATATTTACACTATTCCTATTATTACCTCTATTAAGTATCTCACAAACAACTTGTGATACCGTGTATGTAGATCCTGAAGGAAACCCATACACTGCAACTAGAACTAGAGGTTACTGGTTTAGAGCAAATTCTAGCTTTGTTATCAGTGCAGTAAAGGCTGCTGAGGGAAATCCATTAGGTGTAAATGCAACTGGTCAATCTATTGAAATTATTCAATTTACTAACTTAAATCTAACTACTGATACCATACCAGAGGATTTTGGTGCTTTAGCTGTTGGTTTAACAAATCCACATACAAGTTTATTTCATGCTCAAGATGTACCTCTTGGCTGGATACCATGTGGTGTAAATATTACAAAAGACAGATATTATGCAATTCTGGGAGCAAAAAACAATACTGTTCTTGCTAATTCAGAAACAGATATGTATAACAGCACGGTTCCAGGAGGAGAAAGAAAATTATTGCTTAATGGGGACTCCACAACTTATTGGAGAGCTGGTCTTCAGTATTCATTGGCAGATGGTCCTGGGCCTAGTGGTCAATTTTTCCATGATGGATATGATTTTCAAGGTAGAATACATACAATAATTTGTTCAGGTGTTTCTTCTGTTGAAGAGACTACTAATAACAAAGAACTTGTCAAGGTTGTTGATATTATTGGAAGAAATTCTAAATCACAAAAAAATAAGCCTTTAATTTATATTTATAATGATGGGACTAGCGAAAAAAGAATAATTCTTGAATAACAATTCTTTAATCAACTAACTTACTTATCGCCTTCTCAGAAGATTCTAAAATATCTTCTAACTCGTATGAATTAAATTTAATTGGTTCACCAAAATTTATACTACAATTATATGGAAGAATAATTTTTTTTCCCTTGGGTAAGGTTTTATATACATTATCTAAATAGACAGGAATGACATCTACATCTGGATTTCTTTGAATCAAATAACCTAAACCTTTCTTAAAATTAGACATAACNCCAGGNATCCCTCTAGAACCTTCAGGATAAAGTATCAAGGATCTAGATTTTTTCANCATTTTATCCATTGAATCTATAGGGTCATTTTCTGGATCAGTTCTATCTCTTTTAATTAAAGTTGCATTAACAAGATACCTCATTAAAATCTTTTTAAACAAACTTCCCCCAAAGAAATCTCTAGCAGCGATTGGATGGACTCTATGAATATATCTAGATGGGATTGCACTCATAATAGCCATCGTATCCATATGACTATTATGATTGGCAATTAGTATAAACTGCTTTTTATTTTTAAGTGTTTTATTATTATAATATTTTAATCCAATAAAAAGTCTCAAAAAATTTCTCCATAAAAAACTATAAATAAAAATTAATAATATTTTTTTCATGAAGAAATTATAATAAAATATACTATNTGAAAAAATGGAGAAGCGGTAGTTGATAAACTATCAACCCTATCCAACACACCNCCNTGGCCAGGAATTGCATTGCTCATGTCTTTAACTCCAAAATCCCTTTTAACAGCAGACATAATAGCATCTCCCATAAAACCAAACACTGCAATAGAACTAGATAAAAGNATTAATTGCCAAGTATTTAGGGGAGTTAAAAATCCCATAAAATATCCAATAATAGTAGTAGAAATAACCCCTCCAATAAAACCCTCCCAAGTCTTATTTGGACTAACCTTGGGAAGAATTTTATGTTTACCAAAAATTTTACCCCAAACAAATTGCATTATGTCATTAGCTTCAGTAATAAAAATAAGAAATAATAAAAGAGCTTTGCCTGAAACACCATTAGAATTCATTTCTGGAAAACTAATAAGTAAAGCTAAATGACTTATACCAAAAACGCCTAACATAAGAGAGGTAGGTAGAATACACATAGACCTAATAATATCTTTAGTTTCTCCAGTTAATACAAGTAAGAATGGAATTATAATAAACATAAATACAGGAATAAAAATTAGAAATAATGTGTAATAGCCTTTAAAGGCAAGAAAATATTGTATTGGTATAGAGAGATAACAAAAAAACAATACTGATCTATCTATCTTTCTAAGTTTTAATTGAGAATACAATTCTCTAAGTGTTAAAAAAGATAAAAATCCTAATGCAAAATAAGTAACAACTGGATTCACAATTGATGCAAAGAGAAAAATACANCACATTATCCACCAAGAACGTGTTCGTATTTTCATCTCATCAACTAATTTGCTTGGTTTTATCATATTCCAAATCCAAAAGAGTAATGTAGCAAATACTAAAATCAATAAAATAATAGCAATTACCCATTGTATTTCGGGNATTAAATCAACAGANTTAAAAATTTTATTCATTTATTTANTGCATTAATTAAACGTAAATATGAACTTATCATCATTAAAACTATAGTTAATATTAGTACATAATTTAAAAANTGATAAACTTCAATTGTAAAAAATAGAAAAATACATAATANTCCAATAAAAAGAGCTCTGTCACTTTTACCCATAGGACCATCATATCTTCTTTCACCAGAAATTATTTTTGCNAGAACACCACAAAACTCATTAATAATTGATAGAATAATAAAAATAACAACATACTCAAATCGAAGGCNTTCAAAATATAGAAGAGGAAAATAAATAGCAACATCTGAAAAGATATCACCAATTTCATTTAATACCTCGCCAGATTTTGATTGTAAATTATAATTTTTAGCCATCATTCCATCTAAAGCATTTAGCGCCATNCGAAGTAATAAACCTAATGCTACTAATAAATAAAGAAAATTATTTTCAGAAGCATTTAATAATAAAAACCCTAAAAAAAATGAAAATATTATTGAAAAAACTGTAATATGATTTGGAGTAACTCCTATTTTTCTTAANAATAAAAGTAAAGGAAGAAGAAGTTTCTGAAATTTAGGTTTAATCTTATATACNGAAATCATAATCTCACTTTTTTAAATGGATCCCAATTATATTGTTGTCTTTTAGCATTTTTTGTAAAGACTCCATTTTGAAAAAAATAGAGCATCTCTATGCCAACAACATCAAATCTTTTATACATTAAATCATGATCTAACCAGGTATGAAAAAAATCATCATAATTACTATCAATATCATTAATATCAAAAGAGTATTCTCCATATTTATAAGAAGCTTTTTTAAAAAACCTCATCAGCTTAGTAGCTTGATTTTCAATAACTACACCAATAGTTAAGCNATCACTNTTGGACAAAGGCTTAAGACTGACAACACTAAAATCAAAAAGTATTNTTCCATATTTAATTCTACTTAATAATGGAAGCTTATCTACNCCAATCTTAGCTGCTCTTTCTTGAGTTGGACTTCTATCNTATAAGATTCTTTTAGTATTTTTAATNCCATTTGATTCAATAAAATTATTTAAAACATAACCCCCTATTATATAGCACAAGAAATTAACCTCTTTATATTTNTCTAACTCAAATTCAAAATAAAATTTTGTAAAACTTNAAATACTTTCATCTAAAGAGTTTCTTTGTTTGTAATCAGGAATAAAAATATCCATTTCTTTATTACTAAAAAAATCTAACTGTATTTTTCTATTTTTCTTNGAATCACCAAAGCCATTAAGTATTACTAATGCAACTTTTTCTGATTTATCAAGACCATAATTAATATGAGTGAAATTTTTAGCTTGTAAACTAAAAGATANAATTAAAAATAATTGTAANACATTTAATTTAAACATGAAACAAAAATATAACTCATAAATTTACTTCTTATGCAGAGCATAATAATTAAAACATCTACTGAATAATCTTCTTCTCAACTTCACCATTATCGTATATAAAAATTAATGGTTTTTTAGAAAATATTTTAGAATCTCTACCTAAGAAATCAATTATCTTTACGAGTTTTCTATTAGATACATAGTTTCTATCATCAACAGAAACTTGAGTATTAACAACACGAACACTATCCATTACAACATCAACATATGGGACATCATTAAAATTTGTTTGAACATTTCCAATATCTTGAACAATATTAAAACCACTAATTGTAATTCCAAACACTGGATGTTTTGAAGTAAATGGCGATTTATCAAAGTCTAAGTAAGTATTATTAACAAGATTTATAAAGAATTGACAAGTACCAGTATTAGGACCAGAGTTTGCCATAGATATAGTCATTTGAATATTACTTAGTGTACTATCAAATTCATCTTGAATAATTGGTGGTGGTGGATTTACATCGCCTCCTTGAATCATAAAATTATCGATTACTCTATGAAATAAAGCACCATCATAAAATTCTGTACTTACAAGATTAATAAAATTAGAAGAAGTGATTGGAACAAGAGAATCATATAATTCAATTCTAAAGTCTCCGTAATTTGTAAAAAAGTCAACCTGTGTTTGAGAATTTACATTTAAATAAGAAATAAAAAAAAAGGAAATTAAAATTAATCGCATAAACAAATCTAAAAAAAAAAATTAAAAAAAAGAGGTCTTATAAAATAAGACCTCTTTAAAATTAATTAATAAAATAACTATTGAACAATTATTTTTTTATTAGTAGTAATATGATTATTAGATATCTCTAAGAAATATATTCCTTTTGAGTTATCACCTATAGTGATTTGTTTTGTATACTCACCTATAAACTGCTCAAGAGATTCTGTATGTATAACCTCACCTACTATATTTAATACCCTAATAGATAATGTTTGTATCTCGTTAGAAACAAAGCTTACATTAAATATATCATTTGTAGGATTTGGATAAACATCTAAATTATTAACCATTGTTCCCCCACTCATTCTAATTGATCCAGGCTGAGTCCAGAAAACTGGAGAAGTCCACCATGACCTGTAAGAAGTAATATTTGAATCACAAAAGGTTCTACCTTGTGCTCTATATGACTCGCCAAACTGAAGACCAAACTTATTTACTGAGAGTGTTGGATAATATACTCCAAATCCTCCAGCAGTTTGCCAATTAGCCCCAGCAGTGTCAACTCTTAAAGCTACCCTTGCAAATACATAAACTCCAGTAGTGTCCCAAGTAAATGTTACTTTAGATTGATTTCCACTAAAGGTTGTAGCTATAAGGTTAGTCATAGGTGGACAATCTGTAGCTGTTATAAATTGTGATGGTGTAGAATAATTAGATTCTGTTCCACCACAATAGAAGGCTTTCATCTTATACTCATAAGTAGTTCCAGAAGTTAGATTCTGTAATGTTTTATTTGTAGTATTTAGTCCAAAGTTACAAAGACCGTTTCCTACTCCAGCTGACTTTGTAAGCCAAGTTGGTGTCCCAACCTCTCTATATCTTACATAGTACTTCCAAACCATACATGAACTATCATTCATATTATCCCAATTAATGCCAGCCTTAGTATCGGTTACCCAATCATTTGCTAATCCCGATGGTACAGGATTACTACAATTCATATAAATACATGATCCGTCATCAATAGTCGCATTTGGATCATAATTATTTGCTAAAGGATCTGTACATCCTGTATAAATACATGAACCATCATCAGTATTTGCACCTGGATAAAAATTAATTGCAGAAGAATCTGTACACCCATATATTGGTGCTATGCAAGAACCATCATCACATGTAGCAAGCGAGTCAAAATTGAATGCTAAAGGATCTGTACATCCATAAGTACAGTAAGTACATGAACCATCGTCAAATGTTGCTAACGAATCATAATTATTTGCTAAAGGATCTGTACATCCAGGAGTTCCACTTACTAAGCCACCAAAAACTACACTATCTAAATAATAAACATCTCCAACTCCACCATTTCCAAAATCATAGAATATACTTAACATATCGTAGTTATATGAAAAATCTATCATTGCTGTTCCTGATGCTTCATTTGAAAAATCAAAGAATAAACGTGAGCACTTATTGTAGTAGATCCAGAAACAAAAGGAATTGAACTCAATAATCCAATTGGAGTACTTAAAGTAGTTCCAGCCCAAGTCTGAGAGCCAGATGTTTTATCACTCATCATTACATTATTTGAAGGATCTAAAGGATCTACTGTTAGAGAAGATGAATTTCCACCAAAGTCAGTTACAGTATAATCAACTGTTGTATCATCCCAAGAAATTGGTAAATCAATCTGAGATAATGATGGACCATATGTACAACTCCCATCATCAATGGTAGCTAATGGGTCATAATTTAAAGCAATTGGATCTGTACATCCAGGAGTTCCACTTACTAAGCCACCAAAAACTACACTATCTAAATAATAAACATCTCCAACTCCACCATTTCCAAAATCATAGAATATACTTAACATATCGTAGTTATATGAAAAATCTATCATTGCTGTTCCTGATGCTTCATTTGAAAAATCAAATACTAAAGTATTCCAACCATTTGCAACTGTTGTAGTAGCTTCTGTTTCAACAGATCTTGTAGGATCTGTATGATCTTCTGCTTTTAATCTCACAACTGTTCCTGCTGAAGGAGAATAAACGTGAGCACTTATTGTAGTAGATCCAGAAACAAAAGGAATTGAACTCAATAATCCAATTGGAGTACTTAAAGTAGTTCCAGCCCAAGTCTGAGAACCAGATGTTTTATCACTCATTATTACATTATTTGAAGGATCTAAAGGATCTACTGTTAGAGAAGATGAATTTCCACCAAAGTCAGTTACAGTATAGTCAACTGTTGTATCATCCCAAGAAATTGGTAAATCAATCTGAGATAATGATGGACTATTAACTAGAATTGTACCTATCATTCCATTTGCTGCATGATTTCCAATTGAGCAATCATAATCATAAGTTCCGGCAACGTTAAAAATATAAGAACCTATAAATGCAGGTCCAGAAATAGGTGATAAAGAAAATGATACTGGATTGTTAAAGCTTAAACCAGTTTGTGAATTATATTACCATTAACATCATGAAAACCTCCATCGTTATACCAAGTAACAGTATCACCACATTTATTATAAGATAGTTTGGATTATAATAGTAATTTCCAGCGTTAATTGTATGTGAAGTAATAATTGGATTAACAATACAAGAATCACATGAGCTGTAAGTATCATTAGTTGAAACTCCAGCTGAAACAACTAATAATCTATTTGCATATGAAGAATAATCAGTTAATGGAGCACAGCTTCCTCCGTTTTGCATATCATCAACTAAGTTTTCAGAATATGTCCAGCTATCGAGTCCGTATTTATATTCAAAATTACCTAATGGTAAGTCTAAGGTAATTGAGTGAATACCATCTCCATCAGGATCTGACATTATTATACATCCTCCGCACCAGCTAAAACTACTACTTTCAAGATTTACTTCTAAAAATGAAGTTGTATCACAATTCATATCTACATTAAATATTATACTATAAAGGCATGAACCATCATCAACAGTTGCTAATGGATTGTAGTTAGATGCTAAAGAATCNGTACATCCATTAATAGTATTAGAACTTGAGCAAAGATTCCAAGNAGCTGAGNATGTGGTATCACTATTTACAACTGCTACTCTATTAACAAAACCATAACCATTAGGGGCCCCTGGGTCATAATTAACTATAATACAAGATAAACTAGAATCTAAATCTTCTTGAATATTCCAATTATCAGCTGAGTATTTCCACTCTAAAGAATCTCCAGGAGCAAAAACTGTAGAAAATTGCCATATACTATCTCCATCTGAATCATCCATTTGCCAGCAATTACCACACCAGCTATTAAACACTCCATTTACTTCAGGAGTAGTATAAGAACTACTTACCCCCCTCATGTCAACTTCAAAAGTTACATTGTAAGCAGAAGGCCCTGTATTACAATCATCACAAGACTCCCAACACACAACCGGCAGTATAGTATCACCCAAAACGTTNAGAGTTCTATTGGTAAAACCAAAATTAGTNACTGTACAAGGAGTTCCTGGAAGCAGGCTTTCTTGAATACCCCAATTATCAGCAGAAAACTTAAACTCATAGTTTGTATTTGCATCAATAGTTATAATAACATCCCAAATATTATCACCATCAGGATCAGACATAGATGCACAGCTTCCACACCAGCCATTAAAATTACCATTAACCTCAGGGGTAGTAAAAGTTGAAGGATCAACTGTACTCATATCTACTTGAAATGTAACATTAGCTGTATTCTGAGCATTTAATATAAATGAAAATATGAAGAAAAAGAAGAATAAAATTTTATTGTAGGCGTTCATTTTTATTTTTTTTAATTATTTGTGAAATTACAAAAACTTATACTTAGTGAGAAATATACACTAAGAAATATTAAATGTAAAAAATTATTGTTCCATTATAATAGGAGTTAGCTTTTCTTTTAAAATATTATAATCACTTTCAGACATAAGTCCAATATCTAATAAATCTTTACTTTCTTTCAATTTTAAGATAGCCTCAGATCTTGATAAAGGCTTGTTATCATTAAAAATTTCATCAGTTGAAAGAGCTTTGTCGATATCTGTAATAGTTCTTATAGAGCTATTACCAATAGCTGATACTAAAGAACCAGAGCCTGAACCTTTATTTGGATTTTTAACATATAAACTAATATACAAAGGCATAGATTTTCTACTTGTCCACAGTTTATAATCATCACTCGATGCGTGAGTAGCAAAAATGGATAGTACAACAACCTTATCACCACTAAAGTAATGAGGAAGAAAATCAACATTATCGGATTTATTACCTCTTGTTTTCCCTTTTGTAATATAAGTGTAAACATCGTTAAAATTATATTTTTCTTTTTTTGTTATAGCCTTTCCAATTATTAAGGTATCCCCTATTTTAATTAGCAAACCATCTTTTGTAGTATATGAATCAAATTTTGCATAATTCTTAATTTTTTTTGAAAATTCAATATCATTAGCCTTAGTATAGTTTATACTTTTATCTTGACAAAAAATTAAATTAGGAAGTAGAATAAGTGTTAGAAAAATATGTTTTATCATTATAATATTTTTAATAGTTAGTTATAAATAAGGTGAATTTTATTAAGCAAATATAGAGTTTATTAATGTCTATAAAAGTAGAATAATTATTAAAAAAATAAAAAAAAAAACTTAAAATAAGTGTAATTTTACAAAAATTTTCAGATAAATAAAGCATGTGTGATTTACACACTAACATTAACGATTTAAAATAAATAAAACGTATTCAAAACCTAAATAATGCAAGAAAATAAAAGAAAAGTAATTAGAGCTTCTGTAATAATATTTGTAGCATTTCTGTTAGTAAAACTTATAATGAGCTTTAAACAGGATAATAGCATAAATAAACTTACAGAATCAACAAAACTTATTAGCACTGAACTAGTAAAATTATCAAGCAACACAATTAAGGTGCCAGTTAGTGGAAAACTACAAGCAATTAATGAAGCAAATATTGTTAGTGAGGGTAATGGAATATTTTATGGCAATCAATTTAAGTCAGGAATTAAATTCAAAAAAGGTGATACTCTTGGATATATTAAATATAATGAATTAGAAAATAACCTAAACAGTCAAAAAAGCAATTTACTGAATGAGGTTTCTAGATTAGTTTCAGAGATTAAATTTGATTATCCAGAATCATACAATTTATGGTTAAATTTTATGAATGGTATTCATTTTAACAAACCACTTCCAAGTTTACCAAAAATTGAAAGTGAAAAATTTAGAAATTATCTTTCTGGAAAAAACTTTTACACTTCTTACTACTCTACAAAAGCAATCGAAGAAAAAATCAACAAACATATAATAACATGTGATTTTGATGGAGTACTTAATGAGGTAAGTATAAAGTCAGGTACTCCTGTAGTTTTTGGACAAAAAATTGGGAAAATTCAAGACCCATCAAAACTTGAATTTGAGGCTAGTACTAATATTCAAAATACTCTTATGATTAGTAAAAATCAGGGTGTTGAAATTAAATCAGATGAGCTTAATGGAATATGGAAAGGGTCTGTGTCAAGAATTAATAAAACTATAGACCCATCTTCACAAAATATGAGTGTCTTTATTAAGACATCAAATAAAAATCTATACAGCGGCATGTATGTTTATGGAAACATATTAGTTGGAGAAAATAATGATTCATACTCAATTAAAAGAAGTCTACTTAACAACAACAAAATCTTTTTAATAATAGAAAACAAACTAATTGAAAAGGAGATAGAAATACTACAAATTTCTGAAGAAGATGTTATTATTAAAGGACTAAAAAACGGTGATGAAATCTTAAGTGAACCAATTAAAGGTTCATTCTCTGGAATGGAAATAAGAACAAAGAAAAAATAATGAGAGATTTAATAAAATATTTCATAAAATATCCAATAGCAGCAAATGTAATTATGCTTCTAATCATCGTATTTGGTTCGATGGGGTTATTTAATCTACGTAAAACATTTTTTCCAGAAAGGTCTTCAAAATTAATTTCTGTTCAAGCTGTATATCCTGGAGCATCGCCATTAGAAATAGAACAGATGGTAACCCTAAAAATTGAGGATAATTTAGATGGTATTACAGGAATAAAAAGAATCACTTCTAAATCTCTTGAAAATACAAGTAATGTAACTATTGAAATTGAAAACAATGCCAATAATCAATACGTACTTCAAGATATTAAAAATGCAATAGATAGGATAAGTTCTTTTCCTAATCAAATGGAATCTCCTTCTATATTTTTAATGGAAGATTTAAACCCTGCAATTTCTTTTGCAATTAATGGAGAGGTTAGCCTAAGGCAATTAAAAGTAATAGCAGAAAAAATTGAAGAAGAACTTAAAGCATTAGAAGGGATCTCTAAAACACAGATTTCTGGATATCCAACTGAAGAAATTGAAATTAGTGTGAGGGAAAATGATCTAAAAAGGTTTGACATCTCATTTAATGAAATTGATTTTGCTATTAAAAATGAAAATATAGATATTACTGGAGGAACAATTAAAACAAGTCAGGAGAATTATAAAATTAGAAGTAATAATAAAAATTACAAGGACAGTGAAATAAAAGAAATTGTAATTAAGAAAATTAATAATAGGATAGTTAAAATAAAGGATATTGCTGAAGTAAATAGAATTTGGAAGGATGTATCTAATCGTAAGTATTTTAATAATATAAAGGGAGTAGTAATTAATGTCTATAATACCAATAACGAAGACATCAGTATTGTTGCTGGAAAAACAAAAGCATATCTTAAAAATTTCAATGAAATAAATAATGATGTTAAAGCAGATATAATACAAGATAGTTCAATAATTATTGAACAGAGAATTGCTTTACTAAATAAGAATGGCATCATTGGATTTATATTGGTTCTTATTATACTAACCCTATTTTTACATCCAAGCTTAGCGGGATGGGTAGCTATAGCAATTCCAATATCTTTTGCAGGGATGTTTATACTAGCATCATATTATGGTATCACATTAAATGTTATTTCTTTATTTGGAATGATTATTGTAATTGGAATACTTGTAGATGATGGAATTGTAATTGCCGAAAATATATATCAGAGGTATGAAAAAGGAGAGGACCCTTATACTGCAGCTATTAATGGAACAATGGAGGTTTTACCAGCAGTTTTTTCAGCCATATTAACGACAATTGTTGCATTCTCACTTTTTTTTATGCTTGATGGGATGCTTGGAGACTTCTTTCCTGAAATGGGATTTGTTGTAATAGGAACATTAATATTCTCCTTAATTGAAGGGGCCTTTATTCTTCCAACTCATATTGCACACTCTCAAGCTCTTAAAGGAAAAGAGCCCAATAAAATTATTAAAAAAATAATAAATACATCGACAGCTTTTCTTGATAAGTTAAAAATCAAATATTATGAACCAGCACTTAAATTTTCTTTAAAAACACCATTCACGATTATTTTAATTTTTATATGCCTTTTAGTCATTACAATTAGTGCAATGAATGCTAGCTTAATAAAATCAACAGTATTTCCAAATATTGAAGGAGATAACATACTAGTAAACTTAAAGTTTGAAGCTGGATCAAGTGAAGAAAAAACAGTAAAATGGATCAATTATATTGAAAATAAAGTGATTGCAACAAATACTAAAATTAGCCAAGAATATAATAACGGTAAATCATTATTTGTAGCCATTGAGAAAACAATTGGAAATACACAGTCTAGCGATGATTGGGCACAAGCTGATGCTCAAAGTTCAGAAAAAGCAGCACTTAATATTATCTTACTTCCATCTGAAGAAAGAAGTATTGGAACTTCTGATATTACCAATTTTTTAAAAGATGCTGTTGGAGAAATCCCTGGCGCTGAGTCACTATCTTTTGATGTAGCCGGTCCTTTTGGAAAAGCAATAAGCATTGCGCTATACTCTGAAGATAATGATGAATTAAATAATGCTGTTACAATTTTAAAAGATAAAATGAAAAAATTAGATGTTATGAAAAACATCGAAAGCAGTGATCAAAAAGGACTTAAGGAAATTGAATTAACTCTAAAGAAAAAAGCATATCAACTGGGTCTATCAACATCCGATGTACTAAATGAAATAAGAAAAGGTTTTTATGGATTAGAATCGCAAAGATTACAAATTGGCACTGATGAAGTTAAAATTTGGATTAGATATTCTAAAGAAGACAGAAACTCAATATATGATTTAGAGAATATGAGAGTCAAACTAGATGGAACAAGTTTTTTAGTAAGTGACCTTACAGATATTAATATTAAGCGGGGACTAGTGAGTATTGATCATCTTTATGGTAAAAGATCTGTGCAGATTAATGCCGATCTTCTTAATCCTAAGATTGATAATCCTATCACAATTACTTCAGAAATAGAAGAGTTTATTAATACAAATATCAAAACAATTTACCCTTCAATTAATCACTCAATAGAAGGGCAAATTAGATCTCAGGCAGAAACAGGAAATTCATTAAAATACTCTGGACCTATTGTTCTTATATTAATGCTTACTATTATACTTTTTACTTTTAGAAGTTTCTTACAAACATTTGCAGTATTTGCACTTATTCCATTTGGTTTTATTGGTGTAGGATGGGGACATTTTATTCATGATTTTCAACTTTCAATGTTTTCATACTTTGGTATGATAGCGCTTATTGGTATTTTAGTAAATGACTCGCTAGTTTTTATAAGTAAATTTAATAGTAATCTAAAAAAGGGCATGTTATTTGATGATGCTCTAATAACTACTGGACTTTCAAGATTTAGACCTATTCTACTAACCTCTATCACAACAATAGCCGGATTAGCTCCACTTATATTTGAAAAACAACTACAGGCTCAATTCTTAATACCTATGGCCATAGCAATAGCATATGGATTAATAATGGCAACTTTATTGACATTAATATTTTTACCATCATTATTAAAAATAATTAATAAAATCAGATACACAAAGGAGTGGCTATTTACTGGAAAGAAACTCAATCAAGAACAAAGAGAACCTTCAATCAAAGAGATGGAATATGAAAAATTATAATTTAAATCTAATGAAAATAATATTATCAATTTTCTGCATAATTGTATTAAATACAGCTAAAGCTCAAGAAGCTCTTTCATTAGAAGAAACATTTTCTATAGCATTAAAAGAAAATATTGATATTAAAATAAGTATAAACAATAAAGAAAAAGCTCAAAACCAAGCTAATATGGGAAATGCTGGTCTTCTTCCTAAAATTAATCTATTAGGTTCTGGATCATATAATGAAGGAGAATCAAGTATTGATTTTGCAACTGACAACTTCCCTAGCATTGCTAATGCTTCATCTGAATCTTCTAGCATAAATGGGGCTATTGAGTTTAGCTACAATATCTTTAATGGACTTGGCTCAATAAACACATATAAAAAACTAAATAAAGAAAGTAACCTAAGATCTGTTGAACTTCAAATAAAAATTGAACAAATACTAATAAAGAGTGCTAAACAATATTATGACATTGCATTTTTACAGGAACAAAATGCAATAAACCAGAAACTTGTTGAAATATCCTTAGAACGATATAAAAGAATAAAAACTCAAAATGAATTTGGAAATGCTTCGAAATTAGATTTATTAAGTGCTGAAATTGATTTGAATAGTGATAGTGTAAATCTTATTAACTCATCTATAGAATTAAATAATGCTAAGACAATATTAAATCAAATCTTAAACAGAGACATCAGTACAATATTTAAAGTCACGCCAACATTTGTACTAAATAAAAAACTGAAATATCCTGAGCTTGAAGACAAGGTTAAGAATAATAACAATAATATAATTTTACAACAACTAAGATTAGAGATAGCTAAGTCAAATAAAAAAATAAGTAATAGCAGCTTAATGCCTAGAATTGATTTTAAGGGTCAGTATGGATATAATAAAACAGAAAGCACTACCAGTCTTATAAGAGATCAAAGTAACTTAGGACTTACGGGATATATAAATTTTTCATGGAACCTCTTTGATGGATTTACAAAAAAAATTATATCAAGAAATGCGAAAATTGAAATAGAAAATAGCTCATTAGAACTAGAAGCTATTAGAAAAGAGATTGAAAAAGATTTAAATAACACATTCAACCAATATAATGAGAGTATCAATTTAATGGAAATTGAAAATAGAAATAAAGAAACAGCTGAAAAATTCTTTTCTCGAGCACAAGAACAATTCTATCAAGGACAATTAAGTAGAAATGATTTTCGTTTAGCTCAAGTAGATTTAAGCATATCACAAAGTAGATTAAACAAAAGTATTTATATAGCAAAAATAACNGAACTAAATCTTTATAGATTATCAGCTCAAATCATTAAAGAGTAATATAATATTATAATTTTGCTTTTAATGCAAAAGATGAAAATAGCAGTTATTGGCGGAGGAGCAGCAGGATTTATGGCTGCAGTGACAGCTAAAGAAAATAATCCTAATTCTCATGTCACTATATTTGAGAAATCAAACAAAGTACTTTCTAAGGTTTTGATATCTGGAGGAGGAAGATGTAATGTGACCCATAATTGCAAAAGTATATCACAACTTATTAAGAACTACCCCAGAGGTGGCAAAGAGTTGAAGAAATCATTTATTCAATTCAGCAATGCAGACACTATAGAATGGTTTAAAAAAAATAATGTTGAACTTAAAATTGAGAATGACAATAGGATGTTTCCTCAGTCAAATTCCTCACAAACAATTATTGATCTTTTTATAAATAAAACAGAAAAACTAGATATCAAAATATGTTTAGGAAGTAAGGTTGATACTATTAAACATTCAGAAGATGTAATTATTTTAAAAGTAAACAATAAAAATATAAAATTCGATAGATTAATAATATCAACTGGTGGATATCCAAAAATTTCGGGTTTTAAACTATTTCAAGAACTTGGATATAATATTAGCTCTCCTGTACCATCACTATTTACATTCAATATTCCACAAGATAATATAACGAAATTAATGGGTGTAGTAGTTGAGAATGCTTCTGCTAAAGTCAAAGGATTAAAACTCAAACAAAATGGCCCCATTTTAATTACTCATTGGGGATTAAGTGGGCCTGGTATTTTAAAATTATCTTCTTGGGGCGCAAAAGATTTATCTGATCTAGATTATCATTTTACTGCACAAATAAATTGGCTTTCAGAAAATGAAGAATTTGTGAGAGCAGAAATATCTAAACAATTATCATCTAATAAAAACATCTATAACAGCAATATATTTTCTTTACCAAAAAGACTTTGGCATCATATTCTAGAAAAAGTAAAAATAGATGAACTTCAAAAATGGAATGTCTTAAATAAAAAACTTCGAAACAAACTCATTAACACGCTAGTAAATGATGAATTTACTATAAATGGAAAAACAACATTTAAAGAAGAATTTGTTACTTGTGGAGGTATAACACTAGATCAAATTAATATGACAACTATGGAAAGTAAAATTCATAAAAACATTTATTTCTCAGGAGAGGTATTAAATATTGATGCTGTAACGGGTGGGTTTAATTTTCAAGCAGCATGGACAACTGGATATCTATGTGGGAAAAACGCTTCCAAATAGCTTTAATTAACATCATGGTTTAGGATATCTGTATCAATAGTTAAGTAGCATCCTTTTCTCAACAGATCCATCCTCATAAATAAAAATAGAAGGCTCATTTAATTTTCCTTTTGTAACTCGACCAATTAGATTAATTCTTTTAATAAGTTTTTTATTATGATTATATTCAAAGAAAGAAGTACCACTATTTAAAACATTAAAAGAAGCAACCATATCAGGAAGATGAGGAGTACAGACATATTCGTAAAGCCCTTCTATTAAAGGTATATATTCAAAAAAAGTATCTGAAGGAGCTTGCCATGTTTCATCAAAAGAAATAGCACCAAATGGAATATTTGATGATGTAATTGTATGCATCATAAGGGGAAAGTCAAGAGGTAGAAAATGAATGGTATCACCAAGTTCTATATTTAAAGATACTGGCATGAACTGCATATAACCATCCCATACAAGTATAACATGAATTTCGGATTTTATATTTAAGGATGATAACGAAAGCAAAATAATTAAAAGAATATTTTTCATGTATTTATTAATTAAAGATTAAAATATTTTTTTAAAAAATCGTTATAATTTATCAAACTAGAATCATTAGAAATATGTTTAGATAAAAAGAACTTTACAGTATCTTGACATTCTTCTTTAGAAAGTATTTTAGCAATAATAAGAAGAAAATCTTGATCCATTTTATATTCTGGAGCTGCAATTATTTTTTTAAAATTAGATAATAATTGTTGATTTTTTTCTTTAGCAGCTTGGAAATCTTTTAGATTAATTAGAACAAGAATTTCAAATATCAAAATATGAAATTGAATTGCTTTATCTAAGTAAAGAAAATCTTTTTGCAGAATTAACCTTGATAAGTTTTTTTTAGATAATTTAAATTTTTCTTGCTGAAAATATATTATTGATGTATTGAGATATATAAAAGAAGTATACGCAGGCATTTTCTGAATTACATCATTCTTACTAGCGATTTTTAAAATTTCTAATGATTTGTTTTTATTATCTATTGAATAATTAAGAACTAATGAGTTATAATAATAAAACAAATATTTATCCTCTAAATATGCGTCAAATTCTTTCATAGCTAGCTTTAGCTCCTCAGCATAAAATAATGATTTTTTATAATTATTATTTTGATGTAAGCAATTAGTTAAATATGTAAGTAATGTTAATTTTTCATCGTGATTACTTCTATTGAAAAAATTTTGTTCGTTAAATTCCTTCCATGACAATAATAAATAATCTTCTAAAGCACCATATTCTTTATTTTGTAACAATACCCTACTATACATCTTAAAAAGCCTCATTTTAAATCTAGGGCTATTAATGATAAATTTATTATTTTTTGTTTCTTTAATCTTATCATTAATTAAAGTAACTAATGTTGGATCTGATTTAGAAAAATTTTGCTTAGTCTTAATATCAAACATTATTTTTGCTAATAACATATCAATTTGATCAATTTCTCTAAGTAAATTAATATTATATTTTTTTAAGCTTATATATTTATCAATATCTATTAAAATTAACTCATGAGATAATTCAATAATTTCAGAATATACAATTGAAAGCATTTCAAACAATTCTTTTTCAATTGCTGTTTTCTCAGCTTTCAATAAATAATTAAAAGAAATATTTAGCTCCCCTTTATTTTTAAATATTCTAGATAATAGAATATAACTAAATGATTGAGATTGATTATCCTTAGAAATATGTTGCCATGTTAAAGAATTATTTAAATCATTATAAATCCTATTTTTTAACTGATAATAATTATTTGAATTAGATATCTTAAGTTTTATTAATATATCTTTTGTAGAATACTTATCAGATTTGTTTTTTCTTAAAAGATCAAATAATTCAACATCTTTACGAATACCTTTAGATGTAGAATTTGTTCGATTAACAAATAATTTATAAAAACGAATTTCGTCTTTGGTAAGGCAATTAATTATTTGGTTAAGATCTTTCAAAACAATTATTTATAAAGTAAAACATATTTTTTACCATTTCTAATATACATGGAACCTATAGGCAATGTATTTAAAGAATAATGTTGTCTACCATAAACATCATAAATAAATCCATTATCAATATTTTCTATAAAAATGTTATTAGTGTAAGTTGAAGTATTTAAAACATGAATAGAATTTGAACTAGAGTCGGAGTTAATTGGAGTAATTGAGGAAGGCCAAATAACGATTAAATTATCACCTGCTTGCAGTAATGCTACTGTTGATGCTGGTATATTTTGCATACTTTGATATTCACACTTATAGAATCATTTGGTGCAAATCCAAGCAGCGAAGGATAAATAGTAATAGGAAATTGATAATAGAATTAGGATTTATTACATTAGAATTATCAGCATGACTTCCATACCAAAGGTTTATTGGATTTGTTATTGTGAATGAGCCTGTATTTGTTAAAATAACATGAATATCAAAATTTTGGCCATAAGCAATGGTATCTTCACTGATATAAGTTTGAATATCAATAGAATATTGTGCATCTACCTTATTACTAAAGATAGATGCACAAAGTACTAAAACAACGATTAAAGGTTTACAATTCATATCTATTTAAAGAATTTCTTTTCAGTTGATCCATCATCATACATATAAAATAGTACTTCATTCCTTTTAAATTCAGTTTCCCTTCCCATAATATCAACAATTTTTAAAAGTTTTCTATTGGAGACAGCTTGACCCAAATTATCTATTCCTGTTGCTCCAGGCTGTGAAGTTCTAAGAGCAATCCATGATCCTCCATCAAAGTAAACCAAAGTTGGATATAAGCATATCCAACTCATTCCACTATTATCAATAATTGTAAGCTCTAATAAATAAATATTAGTATCTCCAATAGCTATTGCAAATGAAGGAGTTCCACTTGTAGATGTATTTCCAGTTGTTCCAGAAAATGTAAACTCTGTCCAAGTATAAAGAGCAAGTCCGGTATATCCTAAACTTGAAAGGTTAGTTCCAAGGGTTATAGAATCAACAGTAGAAGCTATCACTGAAACATTTAAAGAATCACAGAAAA
>JGI24539J26755_10000232_pt1 | contig 25906 bp, 17 predicted proteins | sample NorSeaMetagenome_2_FD_26755 | JGI IMG/M metagenome (IMG submission 26755) | reverse complement strand
AATTTAGTGAAAGTCCGAAAGCAGTATTGGATATTGTAAGTTTATGGTTTGAGTCGTACAAAGGACCAGGAAAAATGGAATTCCAAGGTTGGGATTCTGATTCCTTAACAAATATTGAAATTATGAAGTGGGCTAAATAGCCCATTTTTTGTATATGGAAGCAATAAAATTAATTTGGGATATAAGAAGCCTAGACGCTCAAGAAGTAACCGACGGTTTAATCGGGAATCTTAAAAATTATATCGAAGAAAACAAGATTGAAAATTCAGAAGTTGGATTTGAAACAATCATGTCTCATTATCATGTTGTTTACCTTAAAACAACAAAGAATCACATGATTGAGTTAAGAGATAAATTCACACCAGATAGAGGTGAATATCTTTAGAATTCATCACTTCGAATAATCGAGAGAATAATGTAATCCAATACTTTCCTTTCTGTTTGATGCGAACTTAATAATTAGGTAAGCAATGTTAATTAAGTTACGCGTTTCACAAAGCTTTTGCGAGGGCGTTGTTTTCTCATATAACTCTTCAACTTCACGATACAATATTTCCAATCGTTCAATGGCACGTTTAAGCCTTAAGTCGCTTCGTACAATCCCAACGTAACTACTCATAATTCCTTGAACTTCTCTTTGACTTTGTGTAATCAATACCATCTCCTCTGGAGCTTCAGTTCCTGATGCATCCCATTGCGGGACATTAACAGCAATAGTTTCTTCAGATATGATTTCACTAGCCTTTAAAAAGGCTCTATGTGAAAATACAATCGCTTCTAACAAAGAATTACTCGCTAACCTATTAGCACCATGTAAACCAGTACAAGCACATTCGCCAATTGCATATAATCCCTTAATAGATGACTGACCATTTTCATCAACTACAATACCGCCACAAGTGTAATGTGCAGCTGGAACTACAGGAATAAAATCAAATGCAGGATCAATTCCAAGTGATTTACATTTAGTGTAAATATTTGGAAAATGAGCTTTGAATTTTTTCATGTTTAGATTAGTACAATCTAAATACATAAAGTCAACCCCATGAATTTTCATTTCAGCATCAATCGATCGCGCAACAATATCTCGCGGAGCAAGTGATCCACGTTCATCGTATTTGTTCATAAACTCCTTTCCATCTTGATCTTTTAATACAGCTCCAAAACCTCTTACAGCTTCGGAAACTAAAAAAGAAGGAAACGATCCTGGATTGTGTAATGAAGTAGGATGAAATTGAACAAACTCCATATCTCTAACTTCCGCTTTAGCCCTATAAGCCATTGCAATTCCGTCACCGGTTGCAATTAATGGATTAGTGGTTACTTTATAAGCTAATCCAGCTCCCCCCGTTGCCATAATTACATTTTTAGCAAGTACGGTATTAATTTCTTTCGTTTTTTTATTGAGGACATATGCACCATAAGTCTCAACACCAGAATCCTTTCTGGTTATTTTAATCCCTAAATGGTGCTGTGTAATGATATCAATTGCAAAATGATGTTGTAATATTTTAATGTTCGGGTGCTTTTGAATAGCACTAAATAAAGCTCTAATTATTTCTTTACCTGTAATGTCTTTATGATGTAATATTCGGTTGTCTGAATGACCACCTTCTTTAGCTAAATCATAAGCTCCAGACGCATTTTTATCAAATTCAGTTCCCCATTCTATGAGTTCATTAATTCGGTCTTTAGCCTCCCTAACTACAATTTCAACAATTGTTTTATTATTTAGGCCAGCTCCAGCATCAAGCGTATCAGCAATATGTTTGTCAATACTATCCGGTTCATTCCACACACCAGCTATTCCGCCTTGCGCATAGGAGGTATTTGATTCTTTAGCATTGTCTTTAGTAATTATTCCAACGGTTCCTTTTTCCGCAGCTTTTAAGGCAAAGCTTAGTCCAGCTATTCCTCCACCAATTACTAAAAAATCGAATTGAGTATTCATTACTTTAAAAATAAAGAATTTTAAACTTTTTATTCCTAGAAAATAGGACAAAAAAAAGACCGTCTCAATGGACAGTCTTTTATAAATATTCTAATTCATTATTATTTTTTTGGTTCTTCAACTTCCCCTTTTGAATTTTCATCCTCCGTGTTCGTTGCATTTTTAAACTCTTTGACGCCTTTTCCAAGACCTTTCATTAATTCTGGAATCTTTCTTCCTCCAAAAAGAACTAAAACAACCACAAGAATAATCCATACTTGGGGCATTCCTATCATTCCTGCCAATACTGCGTTCATCATAATTGAAAAATTTACACNANAAAGTTACAAAAAAATTATATTCTAATCCATTTAGAATTTGTGAACGAAATGATATTTAATACCGAGTAANATTTAAACCAATCCAACCTGATCTAAAAGGAAGGCATAATCCAGTGCAACCTCCTTATAATACTCATATCTACCAGAAGCACCACCATGTCCAGTTTTCATATTCGTTTTTAAAAGTAAGTTGTTATTATCTGTTTTCAACTCTCTTAGTTTGGCAACCCATTTAGCGGGTTCCCAGTATTGTACTTGAGAGTCATGCAAGCCAGTAGTTACTAATAATGCAGGATAATCTTTTGCTTCAATTTGGTCGTAAGGGCTATAACTTAGAATGTATTTATAGTATTCTTCATCATTAGGGTTCCCCCATTCATCGTATTCCCCAGTAGTTAACGGAATAGTGTCATCCAGCATTGTAGTTACTACATCAACAAAAGGAACAGCAGCAATAGCAGCTTTCCAAATTTGAGGTTTAATGTTGATAATCGCTCCCATTAATAACCCTCCAGCACTTCCACCCATTGCGCAAAGTTTTTCGGAGTTCGTGTAATTTTGTTCTATTAAAAACTCACCACAAGAAATGAAATCGGTAAACGTGTTGATTTTGTTTAACATTTTTCCATCCTCATACCAATGTCTTCCTAAATCTTCACCACCTCTAATGTGCGCNATTGCGAACACAAAACCACGATCCAATAAACTTAACCTTGCCGGACTAAAACTAGGATCTACAACATGACCGTAACTTCCGTAACCATAAAGCAAGGTTGGGCTTTCTCCATTTAATTCNGTTCCTTTTTTATAAACGATACTCATCGGAATCATAGTTCCATCTTCAGCTTTGGCTTCAACTCTTTTGGTAGTGTATTCCTCAGGATTATGGCCACCAATTACTGCTTGAACCTTTTTAACATCCTTTGTTTTAGATTCTAAGTTGTAATCAAATATGGTAGAAGGGGTTTTTAAACTTGTAAATCCAAATCGAAATAAGTTGGTGTCGAAATCAACATTCGTACTCATATAAGCCATGTAGCTTTCTTCCCCCATGTCTATAACGTGCTCACTTTTATTGATTTGATCCATTACTCTAAATTGAGTTAATCCACCTTTTCTTTCATCTATAACAAGAAAATTATTGAATATTTCAATCGATTCTATTAGTACGTCATCGCGGTGAGCCATTACTTCTTTCCAATTTCCGGAAGTCGTGTTTTCCTCATCACATTCCATTAATTTAAAATTCTTAGCGGCATCTAAGTTGGTAACTACAAAGAATTTTCCGCTCTTATGATCTATAGAATATTCATGGTCTCTTTTACGCGGTTCAAATAATTTGAATTCACCATTAGGATCGTCTGTTTTTAAAATTCTAAACTCAGTTGATATAGTACTGTAAGAACCAATTATGATATAATCTTTCGATTTTGATCTGTAAACGCTCGAAATAAAAGCATCTTCCTCTTCACAAAAAACTTCAATGTCTTCCCTCGAATTCGTTCCTAAAACATGTTTAAAAACCTTGTTACTTCTTAAAGTCTGTTCATNTTTTTGCGTGTAAAAAANGGTTTTCCCGTCCAAAGCCCAAGCAAAACCACCAGAAGTATTGGGGATTTCATCTTCAAGAATTTCACCTGTTTCTAAGTTTTCAAAGTAGATGGTATACAGTCTTCTCGAAACAAAATCCACTGAATAAGCAAGAATTTTGTTGTTACTACAAATTCCTAATTTCCCAATTCCACAATAAGTTTGGTCTTGTGCTAACTCGTTTTGATCAATTAAAACTTCTTCTTTCGCCGTTAAACTTCCTTTTTTACGACCAAAAATTGGATATTCCTTACCTTCTTCATATCGTTGCGAATAATAATAACCGTCAGATAAATAGGGAACAGATTGCTCATTTTTATCCAATCGTCCAATAATTTCTTCATACAACTCACTTTGTAGTTCCGTAGTGTGCTTAAGTTTATCATCCGTATAATTATTCTCAGCGTTCAGATAATCAAGTACTTCCTGGTCTTTACGGTCATTAAGCCAATAGTAATTATCTGTTCTTGTGTGGTTATGTATCGTTAATTCCTTTGCAATTTTCTTAGCCTTGGGCGTTTTCATAGTATTTTATTTTTAAGCGCCAAATGAAAGACCCTATTCTGCTAACTTATCAACAATATTTCGATATTCAATCCCTTTTAAAATGGGGTTTTCAAAATGTGATTGTGAATTTATTAACAGAAAACCATTTTTATTCTCAATAGTGACGAACTATCTTGTTCGGGAGTAATTCAATAATATTTCTAATTAATTAGATGTTTATGGAAAGTTTATTTTCAAAAGATGAGTTAATGTATCAATTAACGGAGTTGAGAAACAAACGTGATTTGGCACAAAAAAACAGAGTAGCAATTCTTAAAAAGTATACAAGAAAAGCTACTCAAGAGAAAAAGGAAGTTGAGGCAAGTCTTGAAATGAGCGACCTTGAAATGAAAATTGAAAACGTTGAAGGAAAATTGGACAGGTTGTTTTAAGACTCTTTCCAATATTTTTTGAAACACCTTATTATCGAAACCTCGGGGTGAATTTCACCCCCACCGATTAAAAAACTGCAAAATTCCTGGGCCAATAATGGGCCTAGGAATACGCCCTTAGAACCTAATCCATTAAAAATCAATAGGTTTTTATGTTTTGGATGTTCACCAATAAATGGTCTACGATCATGTGATGCAGGGCGAATTCCTGCTTTGTGATCGATTATTTCATAAGTACAATCCGATATCTTTTCGAATTTCTCTAAAATTTCAGCTTTCCCTTTTTCACTAGGTTCCCAACTTTTATCTCCCCAATCATAGGTAGCTCCAACTTTGTAAACGTCGTTGCCAATTGGTAAAATGAAGATATTTTTCTTTCGAATTTTATCCACTTTTAAATCAGCAGACTTGATCGTTAATACATCACCTTTGGTACTTTTAAATGGTAGCCAGTTAAAGTAGGGATTGTTTGAAGTATACGTTCCCTCTGCAAAAAGTATTTTATCGGTTTGAATATCTTTATAGTTTACCGCTTCACCTTTGATGGAAATGTTATTGTAATCAAAGTCTTCATTTACCAATAACCCTAAATCTGCAAAATACTTCCTAAGCAACGTTACAAATTCAGGGAGATCCAATCTACCCGTTTGTTTTACAATTCCAGCGTATCTTTCCTCCCCTTTTATATTAATAACGTGTGGTTCACTTTTAAGGAAATCTTTAGAAATATCAGTAACAGCTTGAGTTTTCCAAAAATCGATTTCTTGTTCATTTGCTAAAACTTTCTCTACATCAATCATCTTTAGTAATTGCGTGTCTAAAACAGTTTCAATCTCAGAATATACTTCCAGCATTTTATCAATCATCTCTTGGGCGCGCCAAGTAGGAATCATTTGTCGGAAAGCAATAGGATTCCAAGTTCCAGCAGCAACACTTGAAGAAGCAGGCTGATCATTAGAGAAAATAACAAACGGCTTGTTTCGTTTTTTTAATTCCCAACCTAAAAGTAGTCCGGCCAAACCGCCTCCTACAATAATGTAATCGTAACTGGATTTCAAACTCATATGTTAACAAATTTACAAACTACACTTCTATTCATCTAATTATAATTAGTTCTTTGGTATTACAATTGTATTTATCAATATCTGTTATGAAAAAAATAATCTTATTTCTACCCATTTTAATACTAGGAATTGCCGCTACAACTTCCGATTATTTAAACACTTGGCTATCGGATGAAATGCTCCAGCCAGCAACAGTAAGTTTAGCAGTTTATGATTTAGATAGCAATGAATATGTGTTGCAACACAATAGTCAAAAAGTACTACCAGCAGCATCTGTCCAAAAATTAATTACAACAACAATAGCATTAAAAACATTAGGTTCCGATCATCAATTTGAAACGATTTTAGCATATACAGGTGATATAAAAGACGGTATTTTAAGAGGAGATATTTACATCTTTCCTAATTTTAATCCAACCCTGGCGAATAAACGATTCGGTAAAAATATTTCTGAAATAACAGGAGCAATAAAAAGTTGGTTGGCTAAAAATAACGTGAAAGTAATTGCCGGGATTAAAGTAGTCGATCCAACAATGAAATCGGAAACTTTACCAAGAACTTGGATTTGGGAAGATATCGGGAATTATTATGGAGCCAATCCATGTGGAACTGTTTTAAATGAAAATATTTTAGAATTGCATTTTGAAAGCGGTGCTGCTGGAGAACCTACAAAAATTGTAAAAACGATTCCTGACTTACCTTTATTAAGAGTAACAAATAGAGTGCTGTCTTCCGAAAAAAATAGAGATTTAGCTTACGCATTTGGGGGGCCTTATGAGCGAGGATTAGTAGTAGAAGGAACAATTCCTGCTAATCGCAAAAACTTCAAAGTAAAGGCTGCATTACAAAACCCTCAAAAGGCATTGGCTTATTTGGTTTATGAAGAATTGAATAATTCACCGTTTTTTACTGTTAAAGGAAAGTACGGGACACTCGAAAAAAACAAGCGACCATACAAGCAATTTGGAGTTGTAAAAAGCGCATCAGTAAACGATATTGTTAAAAAAACCAATCATAAAAGTATTAATATTTTAGCTGAAAATTTACTGCAAAATAGTCATATGCATTCTGGATCTCAAAAGACAATGGGAATATGGGCCAAAGATTATTTAGCAAATAACTTGAATATTAATGTAGCTGGCATGCAATTAAAAGATGGAAGTGGGCTTTCACGATTTAATGCAATTTCGTCAAAGCAATTAGTTGAGTTATTGATTGTGATGAAAGACAATAAAGCCTTTCGAAACTCATTACCAACAGCTGGTAAGTCAGGAACTGTAAAGTCGTTTTTGAAAAATAGTAGTTTAAATGTAAGATGTAAAAGTGGATCAATGCAAGGCGTTCGAAGTTATGCAGGTTATGTTAAGACAAAATTAGGAAGGAAATTCGCTTTTTCCGTTATAATTAATAATGCAGATGCAAAAGGATCTAAAGTTAAAAAGAAAATTGAGGAGTTATTAAAACAAGTTGGAGGTTTGTAGTTAATTTAGATTTTAAATGTGAGATTACTTGAGTACGCGTTTTTTTTGCATATTTCATTTAAAGTTCAGAAGTCTAATTGGCTAATCTGTCTGAAAAAAACATCACGGGCGAGAAGTCGGGAATTTGCATCCAAATCAAAAGTTATTATTTCAGGGAGGTTTGTTTTTTTCCTACCCGAATGCGTTGTTAAAAAAGAAACTTCTCCATTAAAGCATTTATAAAAACCTCACCCTTAACCTCCTTCCTTTCCATTTTTAAAATAGAATACCCCTTACTTAAAAAGAAAGGTTGAGCAGTAACACTCACACTAGCAAATACTTTTGAATTTCCTTGAAGCCTAGCTTCTTTTTCAACTTTCTCTTGTAAAAGAGAAGCAACACCAATTCGTTGATGGCCATGATGAACATATAAAAAGTCAAATAATCCATTAGTTGTTAGCGCGCCAAATCCTACAATTTGGGTCTCAATTTCTACCACCCAAAATTTTTGAATAACAATTATTTTTTTCCATTCATCTGCATCGTCAAAAGAAGACCAAACTTTAATTTGATTATTAGTGTAATCTTTCGCACTTACAATCTTAATTGTATTAATATGTAAAGTTCTAATTGCTTCAACATCAATTAAAGCAGCACGTCTTATAAGCATATGTGAAAATTGTCGAACTAAGATATGAGATTACGTAAAAAAATGGAAGAGTAAAATAAATTATATCTAATTAATGATTGAAGATGATACAATCAAATAATTACCGACGATTACACAAATAAAAAGTTTATTTTTGCGAATTAACATTACATAACTATGGTTAAATGAGTGATCCTATAAAGCATGAGTGTGGAGTTGTAATGATTCGCCTTAGAAAACCGCTAGAGTATTACCAAAAGAAGTATGGTACCGCATTGTATGGTTTAAATAAACTGTACTTGCTAATGGAAAAACAACACAACCGTGGTCAAGATGGAGCTGGAGTTGCAACCATTAAACTTGATGTAGAGCCTGGACACCGATATATTTCTCGTCACAGAAGTAATAGTTCAAAGCCAATTAAGGATATTTTTGATAAGATCAATGGTAAATTCCAAGAGATTGCAGATACACAACCTGAGAAATTAAGAGATCCTGAGTGGTTAAAAGCAAATGTTAGTTTTGTAGGTGAGTTACTTTTAGGTCATTTAAGATACGGTACTTTCGGTGGAAATAACATCGAATATTGTCACCCATTTTTACGTCAGAATAACTGGAAGACAAGAAACCTTGTTTTGGCAGGGAACTTTAATTTGACAAATGTTGATGAATTGTTTGGCCTACTACTAAACCTTGGTCAACACCCAAAAGAAAAATCGGATACAGTTACAGTTCTTGAAAAAATAGGTCATTTTATCGATGTTGAAAATCAAGAATTATTCGCGAAATTCAAAAAAGAAGATCGTCCAAATAAAGAAATATCTGGATTAATTGGAGATAAAATGAATATCCCCCGCATGTTAAAACGTGCATCAAAGGAATTTGATGGAGGTTATGTAATGTGTGGACTAATTGGGCACGGAGATGCTTTCGTATTAAGAGATCCAGCAGGAATTCGTCCTTGTCATTACTACATTGATGATGAAATCGTTGTAGTCGCAAGTGAACGTCCAGCTATTCAAACAGCAATGAATGTTACTTTGGAAAAAGTAAAAACATTGGATCCTGGAACAGCTTTAGTAATTAAGAAAAACGGAGATATTTCGTTTGACAAGATAAACACTCCATTACCAAGAAAAGAATGTTCGTTTGAACGTATTTACTTCTCAAGAGGAAGTGATGCAGATATTTATAAAGAGCGTAAAAAACTAGGTAAGTATCTTGTTCCGAAAGTGTTAGAATCTGTTGGACACGATTTTAAAAACACGGTTTTCTCTTATATTCCAAATACTGCAGAATCATCGTACTATGGTATGGTGGCAGGATTGAATCAAGAGTTAACAAAGCAACAAACAAAAAAAATTCTTGATTTAGGAGGAGATGTTTCAGAAGAAAAATTAAAAGAGATTTTCTCAATTAATTGTAGAGCTGAAATGGTACCCATTAAGGATGCTAAACTAAGAACGTTTATTTCTCAGGATTCTGGAAGAGACGACTTAGTTGCCCACGTTTACGATTCGGTTTATGGGGTTGTAAAAAGNGGAGAAGATAATTTGGTGTTAATTGATGATTCGATTGTAAGAGGGACTACTTTAAAGAAAAGTATTCTTAGAATTATGGATCGTTTAGGACCTAAAAAAATTGTAATCGTTTCATCTGCGCCTCAAATAAGATTCCCTGATTGTTATGGAATTGATATGGCGAAATTAGGTGACTTTATTGCTTTTGCTGCAGCAATTGCTTTGTTAAAAGAAAGTAACCGTCATCATATAATTACGGAAGTTTATGATGAGTGCATCAAACAATTAGGTTTACCAAAAGAAGAAGTAGTAAATCACGTCAAGAAAATATACGTTCCATTCACGGATGAGCAGGTTTCTGCAAAAATCTCGGAAATGTTAAGACCTACCGACTTGAACGCTGAAGTGGAGATTATTTACAATTCGGTAGATAATTTACATAAAGCTTGTCCTGATCATTTAGGAGATTGGTATTTTACAGGAGATTATCCAACACCTGGGGGTAATGCTGTTGTTAACCAAGCATTCATCAACTATGTTGAAGGAAGAAACGTTAGAGCATATTAAGATTTATAATGAACTAAATATTGAATCCCAATGGCGTTGCTGTTGGGATTTTTCCGTTTTTCAACCGAATATTTCAGCACGTATGTCATTTCTCTAATATTTCCTTATTTTTATAAAAAGCCATTAAATATGCCGTTCGAAAATTTATTAGTGAATTACAAGGATAAAATAGCTGTTCTTACAGTAAATCGTCCTGAAAATTTGAATGCGTTAAACAAGCAAACAATTGCAGAATTAAGAGCTTGTTTTTTGGATTTAGAAGCTAATAAAAATGTTCGTTGTATAGTAATTATTGGTGCGGGAGAGAAAGCATTTATTGCGGGAGCCGATATTAAAGAGTTTGTAACTTTTTCTGAAGAAGAAGGGAAAGCATTGGCTCGTGAAGGACAAGAACAATTGTTTAATACCATTGAAAATTTATCTACTCCTGTAATTGCCGCAATTAACGGTTATGCTTTAGGAGGAGGGTTAGAATTGGCAATGGCTTGTCACATTAGAATGGTAAGTGATCGATCTCAACTGGGATTGCCAGAAGTTACTTTAGGCTTAATTCCAGGTTATGGAGGAACGCAAAGATTGGCACAGTTAGTAGGAAAAGGTAGAGCAATGGAAATGATTACATCTGCCAATTTTATTGATGGTAAACAAGCTTATGTTTACGGATTAGCAAATAGCGTAGTTTCTGCTTCAACTTTATTAATGGAATCGTTAAAATTGGCAATAAAAATAGCTGGAAATTCTCCTTTAGCAGTTACTGCTGCAATAAAAGCAGTAAATGCAGGTTATAAGGAAAGCGAAAATGGATACGAAGTAGAAGTGGATGAATTTGGAAAATGTTTTGGAACCGAAGATTTTAAAGAAGGAACGGATGCATTTTTAACAAAAAGAAAACCAAGCTTCAACTAATAAATAATCGTTTAGAACTTTAGTGGGTAATCCAATAAAAAAATTAGCAGGTCAAACAGCCATTTATGGCTTGAGTAGTATTGTTGGTAGGTTTTTAAACTACTTACTTACTCCTTTATGGACAGGTGCTTTTTTGGTAAGCCAATTTGGAATTATTACGGAAATGTATGCTTACGTTGCCTTTTTGGTAATCATGCTTACTTACGGAATGGAAACGGCTTATTTTCGATATTCAAATAAGGAAGGTTTTGAATCTAAAAATGTTTACACAACGATTGTAAGCTCTTTATTAATCACTAGTATTCTCTTTCTTATTTTAGCGATAATTTTCTCACAAGGAGTAGCCAATTGGTTAATGTATCCAGATCATAGTGAGTATGTGATTTGGTTTGCTATAATTGTTGGTTTTGATGCTTTAACGGCAATCCCTCAAGCCTATCTTAGGAAGCAAAATAAACCTGGTAAATTCGCGATCGTAAACCTTGGAAATGTTGCTATAAATATCTTTTTGAATGTGTTTTTTATTTGGTATTGTAAAGACAATTATGATCAAGGAACTACGAATTGGATTATCGATACTTTTTATAATCCGGAAATAGGGGTAGGTTACGTATTCATTGCTAATTTGATTGCAAGTATTTTTAAACTGGCCTTTTTAACGCCAGAAATCTTACTTATTAGATTAGGACAATTTAAACGAGAATATTTAAAACCAATTCTTAAATATGCTATTCCATTACTATTTGTAGGAATGGCTGGAATTGTAAATGAGACATTAGATCGAATTTTATTAAAGAGATTATTAGTAGATGAATTAGGTATTGATGCTACGATGACTCAAATTGGAATATATGGCGCAAATTATAAACTGTCAATTTTGATCACGTTATTTATTCAAGCTTATCGTTATGCTGCTGAGCCTTTCTTTTTCTCTCAAGAAAAGAAAAAAGAATCGAAAAAGCTGTATGCAAATATCATGACGTATTTTGTGATTATTGTATGTACAATATTCCTTTTCGTAATGTTCTATCTTGATGTATTAAAGTACTTTATCAATAATGAAGACTTATGGGTTGGACTTTCAATTGTTCCAATTTTATTAGCTGCAAATGTTTGTTTAGGAATTTATTACAATTTATCCATTTGGTATAAGTTGGCCAATAAAACGGGTTATGGAGCACTTATTTCAATTTTTGGAGCTGTAATTACGATTGTGTTAAACTTGATACTTATCCCAATAATGGGATACGCTGGAGCAGCCTGGACAACGTTAGTTTGTTACTTTACAATGGTAATTGTTTCCTATGTTTTAGGACAAAAAAATTATCCAATTCCTTATGATTTAAAAAGGATTGGAACTTATGTAGGGTTAGGTTTGTTATTCTTTTTAACATCTGATTTCTTAATAAGTGACTTACCTACACCTACTAAATTATCGATTAATACGTTTATTTTGGTAGGATACTTAGGAATAGCTTTTAAGCTAGAGCGACGACAAAAAACGAATAAATGACATCAATTCAAGTAATAAATAAATCAAAGCATGATTTACCTCAGTACGAAACTGGACAATCAGCAGGGATGGATATTAGGGCTAATATTAGCGCACCTTTAGTACTTAAACCTCTTGACAGAGAGTTAGTTAAGACTGGGTTGTACATTGCGTTGCAACCAGGTTATGAGGCGCAAGTTAGACCAAGAAGTGGTTTAGCATACAAGAAAGGAGTAACTGTTTTAAATGCACCAGGAACAATTGATGCAGATTACCGTGGGGAAATTGGAGTTATATTGGTAAATTTGTCAAACGAAGACTTCATCGTTGAAGATGGTGAAAGAATCGCCCAACTTGTAATTGCGGAATACCAACAAGCTAATTGGGAGCAAGTTGAAGAATTAAGTGAAACAAGAAGAGGTGCTGGCGGATTTGGCAGTACAGGAGTTAAATAATTAAGATTACTAAAAAAAAGCAAAGATGAAGATTATTGTACCAATGGCAGGAATGGGTAAACGTATGAGACCACATACTTTAAAAGTGCCTAAGCCATTAATTCCAGTTGCTGGAAAACCTATTGTTAGACGTTTAGTTGAAGACATTGCGGCTGTTTGTGAAGAGAAGATTGATGAGATAGCATTTATTATAGGACCAACCTTTGGTGAAGAAGTAGAAACAATGCTTAAAGGTGTTGCTGAAAGTTTAGGTGCTAAAGGAACTATTTGTTACCAGCATGAAGCATTAGGAACTGCGCATGCCATTATGTGTGCGGAAGCTGCTTTAGACGGTAAAACAATTATTGCATTTGCGGATACATTATTTAGAGCTGACTTTAAGTTAGACGATGATGCTGATGGAATTATTTGGGTCCAACAAATTGAAGATCCAAGTGCATTTGGAGTAATTAAATTGGATGAAAACAATATAATTACTGATTTTGTTGAGAAACCAGAAGAGTTTGTAAGTGATTTAGCAATTATTGGAATTTACTATGTAAAGGATGGGAATGCTTTAAAAACTGAACTTAAATATTTAATTGACAACAAGATTCTTGATAAAGGTGAATACCAATTAACAAATGCATTAGAAGCCTTAAAGAAGAAAGGGACGAAGTTTGTTCCTGGTCAAGTAAAGGAGTGGTTAGATTGTGGAAATTATAAAGCTACAGTTTATACTAATCAACGTGTTTTAGAGTTTGTTAGAAACGAAAAGATAGTTGCTGATTCAGTTAAGACTACAAACTCAGTGATAATTGAGCCTTGTATGATTGGTGAAGGAGTTGTGATTGAAAATTCAGTTGTTGGTCCTCACGTAACTTTAAGTGCTGGTTGCGTAGTTACTAATTCTATTCTTAAAAATTCAATTGTGTATGAAAACACAACAATTGAAAATGAAGTTATTGCTAATTCAATGATTGGAACAGAGGTTACTCTAAAAGGTCAGGAAAGAGAAATTAGTATCGGTGGCTTCAGTAGCGAACTATAATTTGAAGAAACTAATTGTTTTAATATTATTAACGAGTGTTCTTTCCTCCTGCAAAACAGGAGGAGTTGGGCGCTCGTTTTTTTCTGCTTCAAATTCAGAGAGGAAAATTGCCAATGATTTAAAATTCATTGACGCAATCNCAGAGAAGAGTTCAGGAAACTACGAGAAATCAATTGTTTTATTTGAAGAGATTTTAAAGTCGAAGGACAATCCCGCTCCAGCTCATTTTGAATTGTCAAAATTGTACTGGCAAAAAAGTAATGATGATAAAGCGATTCAGCACATAAATTCTGCTGTTGATTTAAATCCAAAAAACAAATGGTTTGTCAATTATAAAATTGAGCTTACTAAAAAGTTAGCCCTTTACGATGAATGTGAAAAAACATATAAGTTAAGAAAGAAACTATTTCCTTCCTCTACAGATTATGAAATTGAATTTTCTGATTTCTACATTACTCGAAAAAAGTATTCAGAAGCCNTTAAGTTATATGATGATCTTGAGAAGAGAATCGGAATTTCGCATGAGATAAACATCAATAAGTTTCTGATTTATAAAGGACTTGATGAGTATGGGAAATGCGAAGAAGAGATTAAAAAATTAATTCAAACATTTCCCGCAAAAACTAACTATTACATTCAGTATGCAGATTTTAAATTAGAGCATGGAGAAAGTGAAAAAGCATTTGAAATCTATAATGAAGCATTACAAGTAGTACCAAATAACCCATCAATTTACAACGAAATGGCGAGGTATTATTTAAGTGATCATGAAGAAGCAAAAGCGTTTGATTTATACGGGAAAATATTAGCCGATCCTTCATATAAAGCGAGTTATAAAATTGATATTCTAAGAAAATTTTCCAGATTGGCTAAAGTGGAAAATAGAATTCATGCTCAAACAAAAAAGTTCATGGAAATAGCTTCCAAAACACATCCTTATAATCCTCAACTCAACAATACTTTTGCTGATTTTCTGTACGAAGAGAATAGTTTTGCAATGTCTGCTTCATATTATAAAGTTGTCGTTGATTTACGACCTAATAATTATAGAGCTTGGCAGCAATTAGTTTTGTGTTATTACAATTCGAACGATTATGAAAATATGATTCAAAGTTCTGAAGATGCTTTGGAGTTATTCCCAACATTACCACAAATGTATTTTTACAATGGTATGGGACTANTTCAGAAAAAGGAGTATGAAAAATCTATTGAGGTATTAGAGGAAGGAAATGATTTAGTGCTAAGTTCAGATAAAGGATTGAAAGCTCAATTTTTAAGTTCACTAGGAGATGCTTATCACGCATTAAAAGATCATATTCGATCAGATGAATACTTTGATTTAAGTTTAGAGGTAGAACCTAAAAACTATTACGTTTTAAATAACTATGCTTACTATTTATCGGAAAGAAATATTTCTTTGGAAAAAGCAAAGAAGATGAGTAGATTATCTAACTCGTTAAAACCAGAAGAAGCTTCTTTTCAAGATACTTACGGTTGGATTTTGTATCAACTTGGAGAATTTGATGATGCGTTAAATTGGTTGAAAAAATCGGAAATTAATGGAGGGAATAATAGTGGTGTAATTAACGAGCATCTTGGAGATGTATATCAAAAATTAGGCAATTTAAAAATGGCTAAAACGTATTGGGAAAAAGCTTTTGAGATTGGAGATGCATCTGATGAGTTAAAAATTAAATTGAATAAGTAATCATGTGGAAATGGTTGTTCATATTATCCATTGCGCTTGTAGGGTGTAAAGCACGACATAAATTAATTTCGGACGCAGAGCTTCATCCCGATTGTAAGTATGCAAGCTATGATAAAAAAGATGTTCTTAGCAATTCAGATTCAAATGAAATTGACTTCACGTGGTTAAAAATAAAAGCGAAAGTAGATGCTGAATTTAATGAACAATCTTTAATCTTTCAGGTTCAACTTAGAATTAGAAAAGACAGTTTAGTTTATGCTAAAATTTCTAAATCCGGTTTTACCGGAGTGAAATTATTAGCAACACACGATACGATTATTTTAGTAGATAAATTGAATAAGCAATATTTTACTGGTCATTATTCTTCTCTTGATAAAATACTTGGAATTAGTGTTCCTTTTGAGGTTTTACAAAACCTATTGTTGGGGAATCCAACATTTTTATATGAAGAGGAAGGGTTTAAAAAAATCGTTGAACCGTTGATCTCATATTCTAGTAAACGCTTTGATTTAGAGTTGTTTGTTGACACTTTAATTCATCAAGTTCAATCTTTCACTTGCGATAGTTTACGCTTGTCAACAGTAGGGGTTTTAGATGGAAGAACAAAAAAAGAAGTCTGGATTTCATACAGTGATTTTGGGGATATCAACGGGTACTTATTGAATAAAAAAATAGAATTGAAAGGAATTAAAGGAGATAAACAGCTTATTTTGTCGGATATAGAAATTAAGCGTGTAAAAGCATTTCCAAAACTGGATGCTCCAATAGAGATACAAGATGATTTTAAACCGATGGAAATTAAGTAGACTGTTCTTATTAGGATTTTTTCTTTTAAGTATTCAGGGATTTCCTCAATCTAAAAATCAATTAAAGCAAAAACGATCTCGGATTCAAAAAGAACTTCGTAAACTAAACGGCTTACTCGGAGAAACTCGTACCAATAAAAGAAAATCCGAAATTCAGTTACTAATATTAAGTAAGAAAATAGGCGCACGTGAAGAGCTTATATCAGCTATTGGAAATGAAGTAGTTTATATTAATCGAATTATCGAAAATCAAGAAATTTTAATTGATACTTTAAAAAGTAACTTAACTCAGCTAAGAATTCAATATGCAAAAATGGTTCAGTTTGCGTATAAGAACAGAAACTCTACCAATAAATTAATTTTCATCTTTTCTTCCGAAGATTTTAATCAAGCTTATAAGCGATTAAAATACATTCATGAAATCGGAGAGTATCGTGAATATCAGGCTGAGCAAATCGCTTTAACTCAACTTAAAATAGAAGAAAAAATACTTGAACTTAAAGATAAAAAGGCAAGAAAGTTAAACCTCAAAGAAAACAAAAAGGATGAATTTCAAAAGCTCCAATCTGAACAAGGAGAGCGCAACGGGATTTATGCTGAACTAAAAAAGGACGAAAAGAAACTTCGTACGAATATTACAAAAAAGCGGAATGAATCTAAGAAGTTACAAGCTCAAATCAAGAAAATTATCGAACGTGAAATTGCCGAAGCAAAAAAGCGCGCAGAGGCTTCAAATAAAGGACACAATTTAACTCCAAGAGCTCAAAAACTTTCAAAAGATTTCACCAATAATAAAGGAAAACTTCCATGGCCTGTATCACGAGGAACTATTAGCGGAAAGTTTGGAAATCAGAAACATGCCTTTTTAGAACATGTAACGACTATCAATAATGGAATAGATATTCTTACAAATAAAGGAACCAAAGCGAGAGTTGTCTTCGAAGGAACAGTTGTTGCTGTAATTGCTTTACCTGGAGATAAAAAAGCAATTTTGGTTCAGCATGGTAACTTCTATACAATGTATTCTAATTTAGATAAGGTTTTTGTGAAGAAAGGAGATAAACTGGAAACACAAGAAGACATCGGTACTATTATTACAGATGAAAATGGAAAGACTGAAGTTCACTTTGAACTTTGGGAAGGAAATCAAAAGCAAAATCCGAGCTTTTGGATTACTATTAAATAAGTATCACACAATAATTATTCACATCAATACNATTTTAATTGTTTCATAGAAATAATGGATTCGCTCGTCGATTTTTTCCATCTCTAAAATGCTTTAATGCATATTCTTTACTTAAGTAAGTTTCAAATTCAGTATTTTAAAAAAAGGCCGCCAAATAATGTGCTTTTGTAGTAACAAAGCACTAAATGATGCGTAATATCCAGAACACCACAGTTGTAGATATACGACTATTAGCAGAAGGGGGTATATAATGTTCAAACAATTCTTACTTGCAATAGTACTATTTGCATCAATAGTTTCTGCTACTGCTCAAGAAACCTGCTCTTCAACTTCACGTATGCCTCATGAGTGGCTAAGCCACCGCAACTGGGGACTTGGTGATAACCTAGGAAGATCAAGAATATATAATTCTTCAACCGGAGCGGTTACAAGTTTTGGATCTGCTAGAAGTTATGAGGGAACAGCTTCTGCAAGTGATCATCTAGGGAATTTCTTATTTTTCGCAAACGGGAGAATTTTGTATGATGCAGCTGGAGCAACTGTTTATAATGGTTTATTAACCGGTAATGAAGGTGGAAATACTACCGGTTCGGCAGCACAAGGGATTATGTCAGTTCGACATCCTTTAAACCCAGATCATTATTACTTTATTACAACCGATGACGCTATTACAGGTACAACTTTAGGCTTGAATTATGCTGTTGTGCATAAAGATGGTACAATGATTACCACTTCTACAAGGCTTGGTTCTTTTCGTACAACTGAAGGTATTGCTGCCACTTGGCATGAGAACGGAATTGATATTTGGATAACTGTAACGCAATCNGGTTCAACTAACATTCGATCTTATTTATTGAGATGTGATGGATTTGAAACTGATCCTGCGATTTCCCCTGCAATTTCAGCAGTTGGTATATCTACAAGTGGAAACGGCGAGAGAGGGGGAGTTGCTTTTTCTCACGATAGTCAACAATTTGCTGTAGGAATGGGTGGAACTACTTTAACTGATAAAGTAAGGTTGTATGATTTCGATAATGCAACCGGATTAATGACGTACAATAAAGGTATTGGTTCAGCTTTAAGTATATACGCAGCATATGATTTGCAGTTTTCTCCAGATGACTCAAGAGTTTTAGCTTCAACAAGTTATGGTAACGTTTTCTCCCTTAATATTGCTAACGCAACCGGAACTGAAATTGCAGCTTCTACAGCTTCTCATTCTGCTATTGAAATAGGAGCAGATGGGAACTTATATCGNGCAACGTTAGTTGGTCATGGAGGACCATTAAATAAGTTAGCCGGTAATTTAAATAACGGATCAAACTTAACAGTAACTACAATTACAAATACATATGTTGCCAGAGGTTTAAATACGATGTTTTTACCTCCCTCGGAAGAACCCGATATCGAAGAGGTTGGTCCGTATTGTAACACAGATCCAGCTNTAGATTTAAATACAACATGGATTTGTGCAGGGACTAATGCCGAAAATCCTAGTCAAAATCCACTTGGTTATATTGGTACTGGAATAACAAATAGGGCCACAGGTATTTTTAATCCAGCAGTAGCGGGAGAAGGAACTCATGAAATAATATTTGAATATTGTAGTGTTAACGATACAATATGGATCGTAGTAAACAATTGTGTTTTATGTGAAGTAGATGTGGATGATGTTGAACTTGAAATTTGTGTTGGAGAAACATATACTTTAGATGATTTAGTACTTGATGGTAGTGCTGATGGAGCATGGACTATAGATTCAATGCCATCGGGAACTTTGCCTGTTATTACACCTGCAACAGATACCGTATTTGATGCATCAAACCTTTCGGTTCCAGACGGAACTTATAAACTATTGTATACAGTAACCGATGGTGCGGAGGTTTGTTATGATTCCGTTTATATTATTGTAAACCCATTACCAGAACCAGATTTAGGAAATGATACCGCAATTTGTATTAATGATCCAGCAGTGGTTTTTGATCCAGGAAGTTTTGTTTCGTATTCATGGGAACCAAATTCAGAAATCACACAAACCATTTCAATAGATGTTGCAGGAGAATATAAAGTGACCGTTACCGATGCGAATTCTTGTTCAGCAAGAGATTCTGTAACGCTAACCGTAAATTCATTACCAACACCTGATTTGGGTGATGATGAAGAAATTTGTGCAGGTGATGCCGCAGTCACTTTTGATGCCGGAACATATGTTTCTTATGCATGGCAACCAAATTCAGAAATTACGCAAACAATCAGTACAGATGTAGATGGTGAATACGTAGTAACAGTAACTGATGGGAATGGTTGTGAAGCCAATGACACAGTAGTTTTAACAGTCAACCCATTACCAATACCTGACTTAGGCGATGATGAAGAAATTTGTATTGGCGATGCCGCAGTCACTTTTGATGCTGGAATATATGTTTCTTATGCATGGCAATCAAATTCAGAAATAACTCAAACGATTTCAACCGATGTTGATGGCGAATATATCGTAACAGTAACTGATGGGAATGGTTGTGAAGCCAATGACACAGTAGTTTTAACAATAAACCCATTACCAATCCCAGATTTAGGCGATGATGAAGAAATTTGTATTGGCGATGCCGCAATTACTTTCGATGCAGGGACTTATGCTTCATACTCATGGCAACCAAATTCAGAAATAACTCAAACGATTTCAACTGATGTTGATGGAGAGTATATCGTAACAGTAACTGACGGTAACGGTTGTGAAGCGAATGATACCGTAGTATTAACGGTAAATCCATTGCCAACACCTGATTTGGGTGATGATGAAGAAATTTGTGCAGGTGATGCAGCAGTCACTTTCGATGCCGGAACTTATGTGTCTTATGTATGGCAACTGAACTCAGAAATTACGCAAACAATTAGTACTGATGTTGATGGAGAATATATTGTAACAGTTACAGATGCAAACGGTTGTGAGGCAAACGACACAGTAGTATTAATGGTAAATCCATTGCCAACGCCAGATTTAGGATTTGATACAGCAATTTGTATTGGTGACGCCGCAGTTACTCTTGATGCGGGAACTTATGCGTCATACGTATGGATTCCAAATTCAGAAACAACTCAAATAATTACTACGAACGTTGATGGTGATTATGCTGTAGAGGTTACGGATGTAAATGGTTGTAAAGCTTCTGATACGATCAACTTAAAAGTAAATGAACTACCAGTTATTGATTTAGGAAGTGATATTACAATATGTCCTGGAAGTTTAGTAACGCTAGACGCTACTTCAAACCTAGCGAATTACATCTGGAATGATGGGACAATGACTCAAACTATTGACGTAACTGATGTAAATGCAGGTGTTTTTAATGTATTAGTAACGGACACAAACGGGTGCTCAACAAAAGATACTGTTGAGGTTATTGTTGCAGATCAGTTATATGTAAACTTAAGTTCGGATACTGCTTTTTGTGATGGGAATATTTTAACGGTTGATGCAGGAATAATTGCAGGAGCAACTTACGCTTGGCAACCAACATTGGAATCTACACAAGCGATTGATATTACAACATCTGGAACTTATTCTGTACTAGTAACCGATTCAATGGGATGTTCTGGTGAAGACACAATTATAGTAACCGTTAATTTAAATCCAACAGTTGATTTAGGACCCGACGTAAGAGTTTGTCCAGATTTTCACTCCTTATTTACAGTAGGTTCAGTATGGTCGTCAGTTCTTTGGAATGATGCTTCAACTGGAGATGATTTAACTGTAAATACAGTAGGAACATATTATGTTGATGTAATCGATGTGAATGGGTGTACAGCAACAGATACGGCAGACTTTAAATTCTTCTCAGGAGCAACAATAGATTTAGGATCAGATATTACAATTTGTCCAGGAACAACAGCAAGTTTTGATGCCGGAACATTTGCATCTTACACATGGCAAGATGCTACAGGAAATCAGACTTACACAGGAAATATTGAAGAAGTAGTTTATGTTGATGTAATGGATGCAGACGGTTGTATAGCATCTGATACAGCAGAAATATTTATGGCAACAAGTTTACCAATTAATTTAGGTAACGACACTGCAGTTTGTGATGGTGAAACTGTAATGCTAGACGCTGGATATCCAGTGACAGGATACACATTTAGTTGGAACACAGGAGAAACTACACCAACAATTACAGTTAATTCAACTGGGATTTACGGAGTGGAAGTAGAAGATATTACAGGATGTTCTGGAAGTGATTCAATCGTAGTAATAGCTAATCTAAATCCAACTGTAGACTTAGGACCAGATGTAACGGTTTGTCCAGATTTTGATTCCTTATTCACAGTAGGCTCATCATGGACAACAGTTCTTTGGAATGATGCTTCAACGGCTGGTGATTTAACAGTAAATACAGCAGGAACTTATTATGTTGATGTTACAGATGCAAATGGATGTTCGGCAACGGATACAGCAGACTTTAATTTCTTTAGAGGAGCAACTGTAGATTTAGGATCGGATATTACAATTTGCCCAGGAACAACGGCAAGTTTTGATGCCGGAACATTTACAACATACACTTGGCAAGATGCCACAGGTAATCAAACTTATGTAGTAGATGTAGCTTCAGTAGTTTATGTTGATGTGCTAGATTTTGATGGTTGCATAGCATCTGATACTGCTGAAATATTCATGGCAATAAGTTTACCAGTTGATTTAGGAAATGATACTGCAGTTTGTGAAGGCGAAACAGTTACTATCTCATCAGGTTATCCATCTGTAGGTTATACTTTCTTATGGAATACTGGTGAAACTACAAATGAAATAACAAAAGGGACAGTAGGAGTTTATGGTGTTTTAGTGCAAGATGTAAATGGATGTGCTGGTGGTGATACCATGAATTTAGCAATCAACTTATTACCAGTTGTTGACTTAGGAATTGATAAGGCAATTTGTGAAGGAATGAGTGAATCGTTTGATGCTAGAACAGGTTGGTCAACTATAATATGGAATACGTTAGAAACAAGTGAAGTAATCGATGTTGATTCTACTGCAAATTATATTGTATCAGTAACAGATATTAACGGTTGTGAAGCTTCTGATACAGCTTTACTGACAGTAAATGTTAATCCAATTGTAGCTCTAGGAAATGATCAAACAGTTTGTCCAGGATCTACAGCGCTATTTGATGCAGGAATATATATAGGTTATGTGTGGCAAGATGGAACAAATACTAATTCATATTCAAGTTCAACAGAGGAACAAGTTTATGTAACGGTAACAGATGTAAATGGATGTATTGGTAGAGACACCGCAGAGATCTTTGTAAGAAATGCCTTGTTGGTTGATTTAGGACCCGATTTAGATACTTGTGCTGGAAATACAATTGACTTATTATCTGGTTATTCGGCAACTTTTAACACGTTTGTCTGGAACACTCTTGAAACAACTGATAAAATTACGGTAAATGCTTCAGGAACTTATTTTGTTGACGTAACGGATGCGAATGGTTGTACTGGAAATGATACGGTTGAAATTATTGTTCATGCTAATCCAATTGTAGACTTAGGAAATAATCAATCAATTTGTGATGGAGATACAACCACATTTGATGCAGCAATATTTACTTCTTATGTATGGAGTGATTTTACGGTAAATCAAACTTTAACAAAATGGACTAGTGGAACTTATTCAGTAGTTGTTACAGATGTTAATGGATGTTTAGGAATAGATGAAGTTGATTTGATTATCAATGCGAATCCAACGGTAAGTATCGGAAATGATGTAGAGGTTTGTCCAGGAAATGATGTCANTTTCTCTACAGTTCNAAACGGNTTTGCATCTTATGTATGGCAAGATCTATCAACGNATGAAACTTTTACAGCACTAGATCCTCAAGAGGTATCGGTATTGGTAACTGATGGTAATGGATGTACAGCGGTTGATACTGCTGAGTTAACTAACTTACCAGCGTTAGACGTTGTATTACCTATTGATCAAACATTATGTGAAGGTGAAACATTTGAAATCACANTACCTGGTTTTAATCCAAATACACATACTTACTTATGGAGTAATGGTTCAATGAACTCAAGCATAACAGTAGGAACATCCGATTCTTATAATGTTTTTGTAAGTAACGGTGGTGGTTGCGCAGGATATGATGAGATTGATGTAACTGTTAATCCAAATCCAATCCCTGTTGTAAAGGATACAAGTGTTTGTGAAGGTGAAGTTGCAACGATGACTACTGGAAACTATGTTTCTTACTCATGGAGTTCGAGAGATAATACACAAACAATAAATGTAACGAGCGAGGCTGTTTACACTGTTACTGTAGTGGATACAAACAATTGTAGTGGATCAGGATCTGGAGTGTTTAGCATTAACGTTAAGCCTGTAATTCCTGCATATGCGGATCGAGTAGCATGTGAGGGAGAAGTAATTACTTTAACGCCTCAATTACCTTTGGGGACTTACACATGGAAGCCTAACGGAGAAACTACCGCAACATTGGATATTACGGAGACCGGAACGCATGAAGCGGTTGTAATGAACGGAAATGGTTGTAAAGATTCTATTAATATTTTTGCATCATACAACTCGATTCCTTCAATTGATTTAGGACCCGACGTTATTATTTGTGAAGGTGAAAGTGCAATAATTGGAAACAATTCAGAATCAGGAACAGTTACTTGGAATATTGGTTTAGTTTCGGACAGCTTGGAGACGACTGTTGAGGGCATATTTATAGCCACTATTACAGATGTGAACGGATGTATGAATCAAGATGAGATTGAAGTAAATGTCTCCGTTAACCCTATTCCATTAGCTACTTCAGATACGGTTGTTTGTATGCAAGAAATTGGAGAATTAGCATTAAACGTTGTGGCTAGTTCAAGAGATGAAGTTCTTTGGAGTAATGGTGAATCATCAAATGATATTATTATTGATACAGAAGGTACTTATTATGTAACTGCAACGAACGCTGACGGATGTACTGGGATGGATACAGTTGTAGTTGATCGGAAATGTATTTCTGAAATATATGTTCCAAATGCATTTACTCCAGATTATGATGGAATAAATGACGGTTTTGGTCCTCAAGGAGTCAACATTACCAATTTCGATTTCTATGTATTTAATAGGTGGGGAGAGCAAATTTTTCATTCAACGAGCATGGATGATAAATGGGATGGAAAAGTAAACGGAAACATTGTTCCAATTGATGTTTATGTTTGGAAAATTTACTACCGAACTGAAGAAGATTATGGAGGATTAAAACCTCGTCAAAAAGTAGGAACAGTTACTGTTTTGAGATAACCACTAAAAGATAAATCACGAAAAAATAATTATTAAGCTCATGTATTAAGAACTCTATTGATTGTAATCGTAACATTATCTAAAGGCAAGAAAAGAGCTATAAATAAAAGGGCTCCTTAAGGAACCCTTTACTGTAAAGTAACTATTGGAATTTATAAGTTTTCAATTCGTTCAGCTAAGGTATTAATATTGTTTAATTCAATAATATTGGCAACATTGAAATTCATGTCTTTAGATGCGGTAATTGTTTCTAATCCAAACATTATTTTACCATCTTGTTTATAGTACAGTACAACTTGAATCGGCATTCCAGTTGGAAGACGATCGATATTAAACTCTCCATCCTTTAAAGACCAACTTGATAACACACCATTTAAATCAGGAAAAACAAACTGTACTTTCGCTGTTTTAGGAATTCCAATTGCATTAATTTTACAATCATCTGAAGCGCCATATTCAGAAATTAATTGATCAATATTACACCAGTTAAGCGTATTGAAATTTAATGAAATAACATTAGGATTAAGGCTAAATGAAAATGTAGAATCCAGTGAAATTTCGCATCCAAGACTATTAACGTCTTCTCCTAAATTATAGTTTGTATATGTGGTTGTTTCTTGATCTCTTAATCCATACTTAGTAACCCAAGTAATTGATTTAGTATAAGCCCATTCATCATTTTCGGAATTAAAAGATAAGTATGTACTTTCTCCCTCGTTATCAATTGGAACATTAATTAAATAATCAAAAGGACCGTCTTTATTAAATTCTTTTTTTACGCTGGATTCTAATGAATACTTCATTCCTTGGATTATTTTCCAAATTTCTTGTGGATCTGTTTCATTGGTTGTTAAAGATAAATCGAATAAGAGGTTGCTCATTATATCGCAAGAATTATTTCCTTGAAATTCTGTGGCTGTCCAAGTACCGTTTTGTCCGAAAGTAGTTACTTCACCTTCACCTT
>JGI24539J26755_10000231_pt1 | contig 25946 bp, 28 predicted proteins | sample NorSeaMetagenome_2_FD_26755 | JGI IMG/M metagenome (IMG submission 26755) | reverse complement strand
CTCTCTCTCTCTCTCTCTCTCTCTCTCTCTCTCTCTCTCTCTCTCTCTCTCTCTCTCTCTCCCTCCCTCCCTCTCTCTCTCTCTCTCACTTTCACTTGGCTTTTCACAGTAGTTATTATGCCTTTTATATAGTTTTTGTCACAGTATCTATTATCATGTGTGTTCTTCTCCATATAAGATGTTACTTCATTTATTGTCTTTATCACTTCCGAGTCGTCCATGCTCAGTGCGGTTGCCTTCATAGAATAACCATACAGTCCATATATATATATAATTTCTAACAAAAAGCATTTTATTAAATAACTTGTATCTGTATTATTATTAAACCTAAAATTTGCGACGTTCTTATTGACCCACCCACTTGCTTCCTTGATAAACTCATTAAAAGGGTCATTTTTTGGTTTGATTTTTGGTTCGATAGGTTCGATTTTATCGATTGTATCGATTTTATCGATTGTATCCATGATTGGTGTAAAAATTTTATTAAATATCATTTCATAAAATTTTGGTTCATTTTCTATGTAAATGTTATAACTCACACAGTTGTCCGTATGTGATGGTTCTTGAAAGTTACACTTATTAACGAGTTGTTGTAATGCAGTGTTAAGATCGCTGATGTATGCTGTGTTGGGAAAATTTTTATTTAAAATATATGTAAGGCGTGGTAATAAGTTATTACACCACTCAATATAAATATCATATATTTTCTCATACTTTGAAAATTTATATTGACGGTCATCACATTTTTGTATATTATTCAATAATTTAGAGTATTCTGGTATACTATTTTCATTAATTCGTAAAATTAATCCCGACATAACTAATAAGCGTTTCTATATAATAAAAATATTTTTATTTTATATTAATAAGTTATATATGTTTTTATTAAATAAACAAAAATATAATTTATCTAAATATTACGATTTTATTTTTTTAAATAATAGCGGTATTTCATGAGTTAATTTAATTTTTTTATTATATTTATCAAATGTATTTGACAATAGTTTAGTTAATTGTGATATATTATATTTTTTATTAATATCAATATTAATGTTAAAGTTATAAATAATAGTTTCTGTATTATTTTTCATAATAATAATATTATTAATATATAAAAATCATTTTTTTATTATATAAAAAAATGATTTTTATTTAAAGTATTAAATAAAATTAGATAAAGATGTTTAAGAATTATACATTTGACCCTAAAAATCCTACAAACAGATATACATTTGAAATATATGATATTGATTTATCAATAATAAATGCGTTTAGACGAATTATTTTATCTGATATTGAGATTCCAGGAATGATTGGCGAAACCGAACCAACAATTAAAATTTTATCAAGCAATGGACCACTTCATAATGAATTTTTAGTTCATAGAATAGGTCAAATACCAATTTGTTTAAAAGAAAACGAGGTAGATAATTATGTTGATAATTCAATAACTTTAGAATTAAATGTAAATAATACTACAAATAATTTGAAAAATGTTACAACAGAAGATATTAAAGTAAAAAGGGACGATGTTGAAATAAATAGTAAGGAATTAAGAGATATATTTTATCCAAATATGGTATCAAAAAATTATATTTTAATTACTAGATTGCGAGAGAACGAATATCTACATTTTAAAGCAAGTGTTGTTAAAAAAACAAGTAAATATAATGCTTCATTTAATCCGGTATCATTAGTTACATTTTCATATATAATTGATAAAAGTGAAATAACTAAGGATATGTCAATATTAGACAAAGAAAGACACTATTTTGTAAATAAATACGGTGATCCGAATGCATTTAAATTTGAAATTGAACCAATAAATAAGTATATTACACCAAAATATTTAATTAATAAGGCAATTGAAATTTTAATTGATAAAATAAATAACTTATTAAGTAATATTAAATTATCAGATACTGTAAAAATAATAAAAACATTAGAAAACACATATAAATTTATAATTGAAGACGAAGATGATACACTAGGTAATGTAATTCAGTCATTTATTCACGATAAATATGTAAGAAATAATGATATAATTATGGATAATATAAGTTGTAAATATTGTGGATATATTTGTCCACATCCTTTAAAAAATTTACTAGAAATTCAGATAACATTAGAAAATCAAACAGATGAAAATAAGTTTAAAGATTTTCTACAAACAAATTGTCTATTGATTATAGATAAATTACAGGATATTAAAAATGAATGGAATATTTTTATAGAAAAAAAATAAAATATATTAACCAACAATATTAACCTTATTTTTTTTCATTTACATAATTAAGATATGGAAGAATTAGAACAAATAGACAAAGAACATATAATATATCTAGATGAGGAATTGCCAGAATTAGAATATTATGAAATATTAACATTTGATGAATTAATTTTAATAAATCCAGATTTTATAACATTAACGAGTAAAGAAATTTATAGTGAATTATATGAGATTTTTAAAAATGCAAATAAATCTAATAATTTTTTAGATTTATTTTATAATATTACAGACAAAGAAATAATAAATACAACAAATTATGTATTAATAACACAAGCTGTAAAAAAAACATATTATGAGAATGAAGAAGAAGGAGAGACTGGTTTATTAGATTTTGTAAATAGTTTTAAAAGAATTAATAGAATAAATGATATTAAACTTGCACAAGACGAAAAAGATAAATTATTTTTTGCAATTGAATATTCCGAAGATTCAAGTTATGTAAGATTTAAACCAAATTATAAAACAAAAATACGAATAAACAATAATACAGAAGATTATATTCTAAATTCATATAATAATACAAATATACCTATAAATGGAATATATTACGAAAGACCAAAATTTACACAAAATGATAAATTAAGTGACAAAATTTTATGTCATTTAAATAAAAAAAAAATAATAAAAACAATAGATACAACAACTAATATAAATAGTGATTTAAAAAACTGCAAACCTACAATTCAAGAGATATTAGATGATTTAGATATCGATACTATGAAAGATAATGAGAATATTGATTATGAATTAATAAAAAATATTTTAGATAAATATGATTANATTTATGATAATATAAATATAAANGATTTTGAATATTTAAATATATATTTAAAAAAAATAATAGATTTAAAAGCAGATAATTATAAATTTAAAACAATTAGAATAAAAAGTGTAAACTTTGTAAATAATAAAACAAATTTTTATAATAAAACATCTAATATATTTAAATTATTAAAATTCAACGATGATGTAAATAACGAACATTATTCAATAATTTCTAAATTAGAAGACTATAAAACAAATTTAGATGAGTCAGAACTACTATATAATAATATATATGATATAATTTATGCAATATACAATAAAGATGTTGAAACCGAAGTAATAATAAAAAATTTAAGAAACATTGTTGAATCACAAAGAATAAGCAATGCGATTGAAAATATAAAAAATTATAGTAATAATGATTTAGATGAAATAGAAATATTATTCAATATAGAAAAAGAAAAATATAATAAAATAAATTCTGATAATCCATTATATTACGGTAATGTATTAAAATTTATTGATATATCACATGAATTAAATGAAATTAAAGTTGGTAATAATATAAAGGATTATAATTATATTAAAAATTATAATGAAATATATTATGATCATGATAATAAAGATGATATTGATGATATTAAAGATTTAGATTTAAATTTTTACGAATATAATTTAAATATGTTTGACAAATATATAGAAATTGATAAATATAAATATGCGAAAGGTTTCAAGGAATATATAAAAATAATATTACCATTTTTAAATAAGATTGAAGAATTATCTAAATTGTCGATAAATTATGAAAGCATTATTAACAAATTGTATATGAATTATAGTTATTTGCCAACAAAATATAATAATATGAAGAAAAAAATAAATGATAACAATGATACAATAAGTGATAAAATAATAGAAGATATTAGTAAAATAAGTTATACTAAAATAATAAAAAATTCTGAAATAATAAAACAGATTATCTTAAGTGATGTTTTAATAGATGAAAAAATATTAGATATAATTGTAAATATAAATGTAGATTATCTAGATAATATAAAAAATGTATTTTTAAATTCTATTGCTATATGGATTTTAGAAATACAGGATGATATTATTAATAACATACATATACATAATTATAATTATAATTATATTCATTTATGGGACGATTTTGGATTTCCTATAAATAAAACCAAGAAGGTGGGGGTAACAATATATTTATGCGATATTGTAAATAGTTTTTTTGAAGACAATGAAGAATCTGAAATTTATAATATTGATTTAAAAATAATAAAAAAAATATCAGATATAATTGATAATAAATATGGAGATATATTAAAACAACTAATTAAAGATTCAGAAAATGCAAAAATAAATACAATTAACAAAAATAAGGGGAAGAAATATCAATTAGAACTAGTAGATAATTTAAACAAATTTAAAACAGCAAAAACGCATGAAATTAAAAATAAGATATTAGAAAATTATGTAAAAGCGCTTATTTATATGCCAGGGATAAATTATAATAGAATACACAAATATTTACTAGGTTGTTGTTTACAACAAATAAATAAGGATTTTACAAGTTACAATGATTTAAAAGAGAAAAGGAAGGATTTAATTGCTGCAAAAACTTATTTTTCAAAAAACAAACAGAATATGAAAAAAAATTATTATTATTTACCTGTTAAAAATATATTATCGATAGATGAACAAATAGACGAAAACGATTCTGATTTATATGATATTAATCATAATATTAATGAAAATATGAATTTAAATAATTACGACGAATGGTTAAAACAACAAAAGAATACTATATTATTTACTTCAGAAAATTATAAATTGATATTATCAAACGGTAGTGGTGAATATTTAAAATTAATAAATAAATATTTAAAATATTATATAGGAACAATTGGAAATAAATCTGATATTAGTAAATATTTTACTGATAATTTAGCAAAAATTAATTTTAAATTAATTAATAACATAGTAATAAAAGTATTATCTGAAAATTATTATCAAGATGAATCAAAAGATATAGTATTATCTAAATCGATAGAATATTGCAATTTATTATATAGCAAATATAATGAATTAAATTCGGTATATGATATTAATAATTTAACAGATATAATGAGGGCAAAATGTTATATATGTATTAAAATATTATGTTTGCCATATAATAGTGATGAAATAATAGGAAATAAATTGCAATTAATTTATAANGAGGATAATGATAATCAAATAAAATATAATAAAATAGGTCAAAAAATACATGATAAGATAAAAAAAAATTTNAAATTATCTATTATGCCAACATTTNAAGAAAATCAAGATTTTATAAATAAAATGAGAGAAGAATTCAAAAATAAAAGACTAGAATTATATGATAAATTAAATGAAGAGCAAAGAAAGGTATTTAATGAATTATCTAAAATTGGTATTAAAATAGAAAACACCTTAGATGATAATAATTTAAATTTAAATAATGACGAATCTGAATATGATGGTGAGAATGAATTTGTAATGAATGGTAATAACGACGACCACAACCATGATGATTTAGACAATGATGATTACGGACATATATATAATGAATAAAAAAAGTACATATTTATAAAATATTATAAAATAATTATTATAATTTAAAAAATTTAATATTTTATAAATATGTACTTTTTTAAATATGTTATTTTATTAGAATGCAATACAATACATTAAATAATGAAATTAAATATGTTATAGTACCTAATAAAAATGCAAAAATTGTTTCTATAAAATTTGCATTTGCATGCGGTTTTTATAACGAATATAGTGGTGTAAACAATTTTACTCATTTATTAGAACATTTATTCGCATATTATTTTAATAAAAAAGAATGTACAATAAATAAAATAAAAAAAATATTAAATAAAAAAATATATACGTCAAATGCGTATACATCAAATCAACAAATGTGTATATATATAAATTGTTATCAGAAAGATTTTAGTTTTTTTTTAAATTTATTAAGTAGAAGTATATTTAATTTATGTATTACAAATGATAATCTTGATATGTCAAAGAAACATGTAGTACAAGAATTAAAACAATATGACAATTTTCATTTAGAAAATTGTATAAATAAATATATATTTAAAAGAAATAAAGTAGATTTTAATGAAGGAATTAAAGATGTTAGTAATTGTAAAATAAATGATATTAATAAATTTTATAAAAATATTTTTTGTAAAAATATGATATTAGGTGTTACATGTAATAGTAATAACATTTATAAAAATAAAAAAGAAATTATAAAAACTTTTAGTAAAAAATTTGAAATCATTAAAAATATATATTCAAATAATTTTAATATAACAATTTTAAAAAAAAATAGAATATTTAAAATGTATAAAGATATAAAATCAATAGAAATATATATAGTAATACCAATTGATATCAAAAAATATACAAAAGAATATTGGGAACTAATAATAATATTAGATTATATGTTTGATTTTGATAAAGGACCATTTTATAAAAAATTAAGAAACAAAGAAAAAATAATATATTCTATAGGATATACTATAAATATTAATTCAATAGATAGTAATAAAAGTTTATTAGTTATAAATAGTTTTACTGAAGATAATAATTTAAAGAAATTCTTAAAATATTTTGATAAATTATTTAAAAGTGTTAAAATGAATAATAATATATTTTTAGAAATAAAAAATAAAATATTATTTAAAATAAATAAGAATAATATGGTATACCATGACGATTGTTTAGATTATTATCTAAACAATTTATTATACAATATAAAAATAACATATGATGATAATTTAAATAATTTAAAAAGGGCAAAAAATAATAAAAACTTATTAATAAAATTAAAAAAGATAAAATACTTTATATTTTTATTAAATAAAAACTATAAAAAGATTTAAAGACTATAATAATATAATATATTAATGAAATATTTTTTATTTATTCTTTTATTTTATATTGAATATATTTCTGAAGTAACAAGTTTTGTACCAAATATTAATGCGTGTTCTAATAATGTTAATGTATTACATAAATCATTAACATTATTACAGGCAACAATATATAATAAAAAATTTATAATACCACAAGTTAATAATTCTAAAAAAAATCGTTGGGAACCACCCGTAGGTTATGTACCAGAAAGATTAAAAAAACGGTATGAAATTAATAATCTTGAAAAAAAAAATATTTTATGTAGTAATAAAAATACAACAGATATGTGTACCAATGAAAAAAAAAATTTAGAAATTGAAATTGAAATTGATAAAATTTTGATAAAAATAGAAAAATTGAATTAATCATACAGTTTTTCGATTATATCATATATGTTTTGTATTTTCATATATACTAAAATCACATTTTTTGTATTTTCATACTCATTTTTTTACCAGGTGTTCCATAACTTTTTATTTTAAATTCATTTATAATATCTTCTTCGCATGATTTTGATTTAACATTATATATAACTTCGTTTTTAGAATTAGGATTATTCATAAATTTTATTTTTGTTCCGTCGTTAAACATATTTGCATATCATTTTAGATAATGCGAGTAGTCATAGAAACCAACTTGTAAAAGATGTAATTAAAAAGGATAATAATTTATTGTATTCTGTTCCGTATCAACATTATACATATATTGAATATTTGATTAAATAATCTCTGTTTGCAACCAAGAAATTCACAACTAATTTTATTATTCTGTTTTAAACAATCATAGTTCATTATATTTTTTTCAATTAAATAGTTGCTATTTGGGATTTTTATAAATCTAATAAAAATAAAATCTATAATTCTTCATTATAACTGAAATTAATTAAGTCATCAATATTATCTGTAAGCATTATGGACTTTATTTTTTCAATAAAATTAACTCGTCTATTATGTATTTTTATCATATCGTAATAAAAGAAATCTTCTTTTACCATTTGTAATTCAGTTTCATAAAATTCATCTATTTTATAATTAATAATTTCTTTCTTATCAATATAATCTTTTTCAATTTTTTCAATTTCATCAAAATATTTTATTTCTACTATATTATTCGTTAATTCAATTCTTTCATTAAGGGATAAATGAGGATATATGGTTATAAATTGATTTTCAAGTTTTTTTTTTTCATTATTTTTTTTATCGTATATACTATTAATCTTTATAAATCTATCACTACTTAATATCCTTCTAATTAAAGTTTTATTTGATGCCTTACTCGCAAAGATTAAAATTGGAGTTTCTAAATAATAATTGCGACTAATTTTTTGACAAGTTAATTTACCAATACAATAACCAACAGGCATCAAAATTAGAGTTTCCATAGTTCTCAATTTATAATAAATTGTTGATGTATTATGATAATAATATTATCATCAATTTTTTTTTATTTCAGTACAAAATCATAACATTTTCTTTAAATAGTTGCTAATAAATAATTATAAGAATAATTATGTATTATTAAAATAGTTAATGTCTGTCTTAATTGAATGCTGTATATGTTTAAACAATATTGATAATACTAAATTAATCAATTGTAATACTTGTATCAATTCGGTATGCGAAGATTGTATAAGTAAAATAGATTATGATTTAGATATTGATGAATATAATGAGGCAATTGATTTGACTTATAGATGTCCTTGTTGTAATTCCGTTAATATACTAAATGAAAATCATAAAGATTATTCAACTATTTATAAAAATAAAACAACTGATATTATAATGGATTTACTTGAAATGAAAAGAAGTTTTCTATTTGTTAAATCTCAATTAAAACAATATGAAACTATGTTTGAAAATAAATACTATGAAGTTAATACTGATATTCTTTTAACTGCCTAATATAAACTCGTAATATTCTATATTCCTGTTTGGTCTTATTCCTGAATATTTAAACAATTTATTATTAGGGATATGATTTAAACCCTCTAAAAAAGTATGATGATAATCGTTTGTTACTATTACTGATTTATTCGCTTCTACCAATATATCATAATAACTTGGGTTTTTAAGTCTAATACTTTCAAATGTATAACCATCTTCTTCTCCCCAAAATTCATCAAAAACATTTATTAAAATGATGTCTTTTTTTGTTTCAAATTTACTAAATAAATAATTACCAATACAATATGATACATAAACATAATATATTATTGTCGTTCCTTTGTATGGGTCAATAATTAGATATTGTAAATCTTTTTTTAGTTTATTCATTTTTCTATTTAATATTAAAATTTGTTTTATCAATCCATTGTTTGATAGATTTAATATATGTATTAATAAAAGGAGCATACGATAGAAATGAAAAATATGTAAAACGACCATCAACGAGAAAACGAAAACCTAAAAAATATATGAATTAAGTCAGCGTTTTAAATGTTCAAAGGTGTAAAACAATGATTTACTCCGTTATAATTATATGGTAAACCATATTCATTTAGAAGTTTATTTTGTGACATAGAGATCTATTTAATAATTATATTAAAAAATGATAATAATAATAAATATTTGTGTATGATTTTTGAATTAATAATACACAAATATGTATTATTATTATGTAATTATGTATTATATATAATAAATTATATAAATAATGATTATTTACGAAATCAATATTTTATAATGATTGATTATTTACAATTAAATCAAATGCAATCATTTATAATAAAATATATAGAAAAAAGTTTATTATTGTTTACAATTTGGTTATGTATATATGTAAAATATAGAGTATATAAATAATAATGCAATTAAAATTTAGCATAAATATTAAGCTAATTTGTTTATATTTTATTAATTTATTTTTTGTATTTTTACACATAAATGGTATATAAATTTCATTTATCAATTTTGTTTTATAACAATAACTTTCTTTAATGAGTGGTGATAATTCGCATGTATGTACAATTAAACCAGTTATATTATAATTATTTTTTTTATGATTAATTATATAACAATCTAATAATGTTCTAAAAAAACCAGATAAATGTTTTTGTGATATAATTGAATTATATGCTTTACATTGTACTAATATAATATCATTATTCTGTAATTTACATATAATATCAATTCCAGTATCAAGTAATACATTATAATTTCGCAAATATTTATTTGTTTTATATTTTTCTTTAATATGACTTAAATCATTATTAATTATAATGCCACTTTCAATTAATAAATAATCAGGAACATTTTTCCATAAATATATTTCATTAATATCAAAATAATCATATAATTTATTTAAAACATATTTTTCATATTGAAATCCCCTAATACAATTATAATCTAATTGTTTAATATATTGAGTATAATCATAATTTAACATATTTCTTATCATATAACGTAATAATAAATAGTTTTAAATATTTTATAAATAATAACTAATAATTATTTATTTTTATTAATTTATTACAAAAATTTCTAGGATATAAATGTTTTTCGTGTATCAAATAGATAATTAATTCATTTTGTTTTTTTTTAAGTATTATATTTAAATTTTTTGAATAATTATTTTCTTCTATTATTCTATTTATTAGTGAAAATAAACAAATTTTAACTAATTTTATTGTATAATGTAATTTATGTAATTCAATAAAAGATCGTGATTTTATTTCATAATATGTAAAATACTTTGCTATTTTACATATATATGATACGTAGTCATCTAAAACTTCTTTAGGTAATTTTTGTTCTTTATAATAGTATGTTATTTCTTCTATTTTTTTTAAAATTGTTTCAAATTTAAATTCTATTGCTAATAACATTAGTTCATATATATCATATAATATCATTGTATAATTATTTGAATTTTGAGATTTAAATGATAATTTACATTTATCTTCTAATAAAATATTTCTTATAAATTTTTGTCTTTTTAAATATAACCCGTTTTTAACTATTATACTATCTATAAAAATATTTATATAATTATTATTAATAAATATATTATATATGGATAACTCTTTTTTATATTTTAAATAAAAATTTCTATATAGTTTAGATACTTTAATAATATTACTTATTACAAATAAGTTAAATTCAATATGACTTGTTATATAATATAAGATATCATCATTCAATCTTATAATATTTTTTTTATTTAATTTTTTTAATAATTCTTTACCAATTTTTCCTGTTTTTAAAACATATCTATTTGTTTTAGGATTTAGGATTTTGTTTTCCATTTTGAAAAACAAAATCATATATTAATAAATCAATTTTTATAAAAAAATATAATATATAAAATATCTTTGTTTTTTTACTGTGGTGGTAGAAAGTCAATAATAGATAGTTGTGTTTTAAATATATAACTATTAGAATATAATTCATTTTCTAATTCATGTTGTGTTTGATTATTAATTTTAGACCATCTATTAATTCTAGGTATCATTTTATATAGATTATCAATATATACATTAAATGCATTAAATTCAATATTTAATTTATAAATTTCATTTTCAATATTAGCAATATGAAATTTAGTTGAAATTAAGTCATCATATAAAATATCATATTTATGTGTATAATCATTTTTCATACATTGAGTAATAATATAATTGGTAGTTTCGCCAAATGAAATTAGATTATCCAGTGATTTAATTTGAATTTTAATTTCATCAATATTATTCTGTAAATTTTTTTCTTCATTATGATATGTTTGATTTAATTCTAATAATTTATTATATTCTTCTTTTTTTTTATCATATAGTTTTTTTGTATTATAAATATCAACATGTACATCAAAAGCGGTATTAAATTGTGTCGTCATGATTTATAATTATCATAAAAATAATCATTTTTTATTAATAAAGAGTAATAATTGGAAAAATAAAAAATTTAAAATATATTGAATTAAATTTAAAAAAATGATTTATTTATTTTGATAAACTAAATATCAAATGTTTAAGAAAACAGTAAATGCTATTAATATCCAATATGAAACTAATAATAATAATGTTAGTTTTGATTTGAAGTTTGGAAAAGGCACTGATAGTTATATTAAAAAAAACGCACACGAAAGAACTCAATATTCTAAAAATTATAATATTGAAATTTACGAAAGCGAAGATAATAAAGGATATAGAGTTTTATGCGATGATAGCCCTCTAATAGTGGATATCTCAAATATTAATATTAGNGGTGTAAATAATTATGATTATGCACTTGGTTTTGCAGTGGATAATGAAGAACCGGAATATCATGATGAAACATATATTACACCGTATAATATTAAAAGAGATGGAACAATGTGGTCACTTCCTGGAAATAAAAATACTTGTTATAAATTTGACCAAAATCCAAATGGTAACTATCAGTGGCAGACAAAAGCTGCATGTGATTTAGAATATAAACCGACTGACGAAGAAAAAGAAGTAGGGTTAGAAGAAACAACTGAGAAAACAGGATTAATTTATATTACATTTATGCTAATGTATAAAGAAAGCACATATGAATATGATAATTGTAGAAGTGGTACAACGCGTGGTACAACGCGTGGTATTAGTAGAAGTTCATCTATTAGGGGTGGAGAATCACAAAACGATAGTGTATCCGGTCGCTTTGGATATGGAAATGCCGCAACAACATCGTCTTCTAACTCTGAATATAAATATTTGCCAAAAACAGAGAGATATATATTACCAATTCGTGTAAGAATTAATAGTGATTCAGAAAAAACGGATATAAATTGTTCACAATCTCTAAAAGGAGCAAATGTAAACGAACTTAAAAAAAGGACAATGGTTATTCCATTTTAATAGTTATGTGGAGTAATAACTGTGTTTTTAAATAATTTATTCATAAAGTGTGCCTTAACTATATTTTCATTTTCTTTATATTTTATATTTTTTTTAATATCAATAATGTCATTAACAGTATAAATATCACTATTTATATTATTTAATAACAGATTTTTGATTGAATAATCAACATTTTCATCCATAATAGTATTTTTATCATCACAATTTAAACAATTATTATTAATATTAGAATGATTTGTATTATTTGTAATATTTGATATATTATTAAAAGAATTATCAATATTAATATCTTTAAGATAAGTTTTATTTTTAATATCAAATTCATTAACATTACCGATCATGTTAATATATATAATATAAAATTTATCATTATTATAATAAACTAACATACTAACATGTTTAGCATAAATCATATTTTCGTGTAATAGTAAATCTATATTAAGTAATAAATTACTTAAATTATTATAATTAATTTTTATATTTTTTAAAATAGTATGAATAATCGTAATATCATAAAAATTAATAATATTAGAAATATATGTAATAAATTTTTTATAAATATCATTGTGTAAATTTGTAGGAGATATCCAATTAGTCCATTTAATATTTTCAGAAATATTGATAATAGTTTTAATATTATTGGTAATATTAAATATACTATTTAATTTTTTTTTAAATTCTAAATCTGTTTGTGGTATAGAATTAATATAATATTTTGGACTATAATTATTATTATCTAATGATAAATAATATGATTTATCATTATTAATTGTGTTACCATTATATACAATAAAATTTTCAACACAATATTTAGAAATAATAATAAATATTATAANAATTAAAATAAATAATACTATAGGTTTAATAGCTTTCATATTAATTTTCTTCTTAATATAATATTATATTTATAATAGAAATATGTATTCAAGAAAATACATAATAGCAATGATATATATAAGTTTGTTATTATTATTATTTACAATAAAACCTTCAATATTATTTGATAAAAACGGAGAAATAAAACATTATAATTATGAAACGAATAGTCTAATAAGTATTGAAATAATATTACCGATAATAATAATAATATCTTTTATAATATATATGATGATAGATATATCAATTTAAGAAGATAAAATCAAGTATTATAAATGAAACAAATAATAGAAGAATTATTAGATAAGAATAAAGATAAAAAAAATATATCATTTGATAGTTGTATAATAATTCATGGANAATGCGGAATTGGAAAAACATATCAAATAAATAATATATGCAATGAATTAAATTTAAATAAAATTAATTTTACATCAAGTAATATAACTAATAGTAATGATTTAGATGACTTATTAATAAAAGAGACTACAGTTGAAAACAATGTAGTAGATATGTTTAATAATATAAAAAATAATAAAAGAAAAATAATTATATTTGATGATTATGATATATTAATATCAATTGACCGAGCAATAAATACATTGTTATATAATATATTAAATAATAAAATAATAAAAAATATATGTATAATATGTATATGTAATTCTGATATATTAAAAAAAATAGGAAATATAAAAAAAAAATGTAAAGTATTTCAATTTGAAAAGTTAAGTAAAATAGAAATAAAAAAAATATTAAAAAAAACACAAAAAACAGATGATAAATCTATAGACAAAATTATAGCTAAAATTGATGGAAATATTAACAATGGANTTAATATGATAGAGNATAAAAATAATGCAAAAATTGATAAAATAATTGATAACGATTATATTTATAAAAATAATATAGAAATTGAAAATATAATAAAACTTTTATCAAATGATACATGGTTAATATGTTTAAGATTTCATGAAAACTTAATTAAAAATTTAAAAAATCGCAAGAATGAATTAAAAGCAAAAAATTTATATTATAAAAACTTTATTAACGATTTATGTTTTTTTGATTTATTAATGAATCAAAATATAACAGAATTAGCGATAAATATTATGAGTTATAACATATTTATTTTATCAAATATTGAGATTAAAAATAAATATAAGAAAAANGATAATAACTTTACNAAATTATTAAGTTATTTATCATTGCAAAAAAAAAATAGTAAAAGAGGATTTATTTATAATAGTCTATATTATCAAATAGGCAGTTATCACATTAATTGTATTAATATAAATTTATATTCTTAAAATAGATAAGTATAATATAGATGGATACATCTAAGCCAGAATCAAATTCATTATTTAGTAGTCCTAAAAAATCATTAGATAATATTTCAAATACGGTAAGTAATACTAGNNATAGTATTAAAAATACTATAACTAATACCGTGCAAGATATGGGAAATAAACCAGAAACTATAATNGGTTTAATAATTGTAATTATAGTTGCCGGTATTGTCGCGTGGCTAATGTATAGTTTTGTAACAAAAACTGTATTTAATCAATCAAAATTAGTAGTTAGTGAAACAAAATTACCTGTTATATGTAATAAATTAAATAAATTTTCTTTTAGTCATAAATTACCGTCGGGCAATGGATTGAAAAGAACATATACTTTTTGGATATATATAAAAGATATGGCGCATCAATATTTTAAGAATGTTTTATATATTGGTTCAGACACAAAATTAAAGGATAGATCTCCTCAAATATTTTTAGATAGACAAAAAAATAAATTATTTATACGCTTTAGTAAAAATCAAAAAACTTATGCAGCGGATACAGTCCAAGATTCGGTAACTTGGCCCGAGACAGGGGGTGGGTCATCAATTGATGATTTTTTTGAAGATGGTTCTGGAGAAGACGGTTATTCTGGTACATTCAAAAATTACATGAAACAGGGGGTATGTATTGAATATGTTCCAATACAAAGATGGGTGCATATAGGGATAGTAGTAAATGATTATGGTACAAATACNGGTGGGAGTATAGCGACATATGTAGACGGTGATTTAGTAGGAATTGCTGGCCACGGAGAGAAACTTCAAGGTTTAGGAACTTCTGCTGATCAATATAAATATGATATTACTAATCTAGATTTAGATAAAAATGATACAGATACTATAACAATTGGAGGAGAACATGTAGCTGAGACAACACCTGGTTTTGCAGGTTTATTATGTAAATTTACAATGTTTAATTATGATTTAAATGATAGAGATATACATAATAATTATAACGAGGGTCCGATTGATAATTTTATGGCAAAATTGGGTTTGGGTTCATATGGTCTTCGAAGCCCAATATTTAAAAGATAGTATGTTAATTATTATTTTTTTATTATAATAATGTTTAAAAAAATCATATTATATTAATAGAGTAATTATAAATTATGATATCTGTAATGATTCAAGCAATATTGGGTATATTTATTGTGTTAATTCTTTTATTAATAGCATTTATGATATTTAATTATGAAAGATTAAATATAATTAGAAATTCTAAAAGTATTAAAAAAAAAGTCCCAATATTTAATGGAATATACGACTATTCTATATATTCAAATATAGAATATAATACTTTTTTAGAAAATTCTAATACTTTTAGAGATTTGGCGCCATCTATTAATCAAGCCGGTGGCGCAGAATATAGTTATAATTTTTGGTTAAAAATAGATAAAAATCATCTGACACAGCAGCATACGAACGATGATGATATTTTATTATTTATGAGAGGGAGTAAATTACAAATACCTTATAAAAATGATGCTCCTGGTCAACAAAATTGTTTGTTGAATACGCTGGGGAAATATATCCTAGTTAAAAATCCACTAATAAGAATGAAACACGACGGTACTTCTATAATTGTCGAATATAATACATTGACTAATCCAGATGCTTATCGTTCGGATGGTACCACATTAATTAAATGCGACAGTGAAAAATGGGACGATAGGAACGCAGGTTTATTAGGTATATATAATATGACTTCTGCAGAATATAATAATAAATGGTTTATGTTTACAGTAGTAATAAAAGAAATAACACCAGAAAATGATGTTTTAAATAAATATAAAACATCATGTAAGATTTATTTAAATGGTATTAATATGTTAGATAGAGTAGTAGAGGCACCATTTAATGGAATATCTGATAAAACACCTGGTTCAGCAGCAATGAAACATAATAAGGCTCCTTTATATTTAAATCCTGGTAATTTATTATCAGCGAGTGGTGAAAATAGTAATATTTTCAACGACTCAACTTTGAGTCCATTGCAAATGTCTGATTTAACTTATTATAATTATGCAATAAATGATAATCAAATTCAGTCAATTTTTAAGAGTGGTTTTAGTAAAGAACCATTTAGAATGGATGAAATCCCTGGTATTGTTTATTACCCAATTGCGAATGTTACTTATGGAACATCACAAAATCATGTGAAGGCATTTTAATAATATATAAAATTAATTAAAAATATTTATATAAGTTAGTATTTATGAGTAGTGGAGGTGGATTAATACAATTAATAAATGCATCTAATACTGACGAATATTTGACAATTAATAATAATTATGACCAAATATTTGAGGATAATAAAAAAACGAATAAAATGGGGAAAACAACAAAGCGAATTGATTTTGAAAGAGCGCCTGTATTATATTCTGAAAACAATGGACGAAACTTATTTATATCAAATAATTTAAATGATAATTCGGAAGATTTATTAACAAATGTGTGTTTTTGCTGTGAATTACCAGAAATATATTCTGATAGTAACTTAAAATTTAAATGGGTTAAAAATATTGGACTTTCTATGATTAAGGAAATATCATTAACTATTAATGATAATCCAATACAAACTTTAACATCAGATTGGTTAAATATATCATATAACCTTAGTATAGATAATGACAAATTTGATAATATAATAGGTAATACGGCAAATTTGAATAATCCATCTGTATTTAATAATAAAAAAATTGTTATTAAAAATAATAAATTTCAATTTAAATATTACCCAACTTCTTCTCAAGATAAAAATATACACTCAATTGCTAAAACAATATTAAATATTCCATTAAATTTTTGGTTTACGAAGGAATTAAAAACTGCTTTACCTATGGCATTATTATTAACAGATATTGTAAGAATAAGTTTAATATTAGAAGATGCAGAAAATCTATATACACTATATTCCGAAAAATTAGATCAAGATATAAGTCCGTTATTGTATAATGAATTATTTAATACAACATATAAGATAAATGATTTTTTAAAAAATGAATTAAGAAATAATGATATAAATTTAAACGTATATATACAAAAAACTGGCTATTTATTAGGAGCAGAAGAATTAAATTATCTTGTGTCACTTGGTTCAAAAGATTATATAATTGATGATGTTGTAACAATAGAAAAAAGTTTATTATTAAATACAAATTTACAATCAGTAGATTTGGGAACAATTTCAAAACCTATAAAAGAGATTATATGGGTGCTAAGACGCGAAGATTCAAAAAGAAATTTTAATAATCATACTAATTTTACAGGAGCATATAATACAAATAGTGCTTATAATATTTTAAATAATGCTACATATAAAGTTGCAAATCAATATAATATATTTGAAGAATTAAATAGTATATTTTTAAGTTATATTACACCTTTTAATACTCATGAAAAAATACCAGATATTAGTAATATATATTTATATAGTTTTGCAAGACATCCTGAAAGTAAAGATTCTACTGGACATTTTAATGCCACAAATGTTAATAATAAACTTAATTTTAAATTAAATACATTTGATATGAATGATGAAAAATATAATTTTAATTTAAAATTACATAAATTACAAAACTTTCAAGATATAAACAAATCATTAACAGAATATAAGGTTAAAATATTTATTGTATGTTATAATTTTGTTAATATATCTAGAATTAGCGGCGCGCACTTAATATTAATATAATTTATATGTAATTAATAATTAGAAAGTAAATGGATTTAACTTTTTTAATAATATGTTTAATATTGATATATTTAATATATTATTTAATAGGTTGTATTCAGTCGTTAAATAATGAACTTAAAGAGGTTAAAAATAAATGCGTTAATGTACAATCTGGCGAAGAATTAAAAGTCAATACAGGGGATATATCATCTGAATTAAAAGATAAAACAGTAAGTGTTTTGGATTTAATTAAAAAAATTTTTAATAGATAATTTTAATTATTTTTTTTAAAATATATATTAATATTATAAAAAATAATATACTTAATATATATGATATTAAGTATATTATTTGAAAAAATATTTGCGGTTTAATATTTGCTTTTAATAAATAAACTATTTTAAACCATAATGTTCTAATCAATGGAAAAACTGGCCAATTTATAGAGTTTTCAGTTTCTTCAATTAATTGAAAGCATAATGGTATATGATAATAATATTTATTATAATTGAAAAAATTTTGAAAAGTATCCCAGCAAAATATATGTGTATAATTATAGTTTAAAATGTCATCTCTTAATTTTTTTGTAAATACAACAGAATGCGTATATATATTGACTATACCTCTATATATATATTTAGAATATGGAATAAATATAAAAGGTATAGTACCTAAATAAAAAGATATTTTATTATCAATATTATCAATTAGAAATTTATTAATAATAGTTGAATCAAAATGTGTAATATTATCAAAAATAAAATCATCTTCCAATATTAAAATGTTATTATAATTATTTTTTTTTGCATGTTTAAAACATGTAATATTACAATCAACTAAATCTGTTGCAGTATTTATAATATATTTTTTTTTTTTACTTTTTCGCCAACCCTTGTTTATTAAAATATGTATTTTTTTTGTTGGAATTGTATTATTTAGTTGTTTTTCAATATTACGTAGTCTTTTTATATTACCTTCTAGATATATAATATATGTAGCATCAATTGAATTATCAAATAAACCTTTATTATTATTAATGGTTTTAATTTTATAAGAATTATTCATTAATATATATTAATTTTAAAAATAATTTAATTTTTACATAACATTTTCTTTAAACCATTTATAAATATCTATTACATTTCTAGGTCCTTTATATTCTGATATTTTCATTCCATTTTTTGTTAATTGTATATGAGGAAATCCTCTTATATTATGTTTAGTGCATAAATCATTATAATCCGAATTTGAAGGACCGACTTCAATTGCAAATCTTCCCATTTGTGGATGCGTTGTAATTTCACCCCATGTTGTTTTAAAATTAATACAATGTCCACACCCATTCATTGTATATAATTCTAATTTTGTTTTAGACTCATTATTGTTAGCAGCAGTTGAAAATGCTTCTATAACATTAAGGTCCTTTGTCATATTATTTATTTTAGAATTATTCATAAAAAGTGGTATAGAAAAAACCAATAACAATACTAATAACCCTAATAATATAATACTTGTGGTATCAAAATAAGTTCTTTTATTAACCATTATACTAATTAATTAATTAGAAAAAAATTTTGGATGTTTTTAACTTTATTTAAATCTATATTATAAAATAGTAGTAAATTATATTCTGTTATTTGTTCTAATATTTTTTGCAAATTTATATTATCAATTTTTATTAATATTATTCTTTCATTAATATTTGAAATATCAGTTGTATCATTTATTATATATGATGTGTAATATTTATTTGGATTAATAAATATTTTAATTAAATTGATATCAACTAATCTAGATACAATTATAATGGTTCTATATATATTATAGTTTTCATAATAATAATCAATTTGTTTCAAAAGTTCATTCATAAATATATTAATNGTAGTTAATAATAATTAATTATATAATTAGAATAAGTTATATTCTTAAATAAAATAGTTTAAGAATTTAAGTAATAATTAATTTACGATATGAATAATGATATTATTAAAATAAATTTAGATTTTTTTAAAAATAAATTAAAAAACTATAATTATAATGATATTATTTATGATGATTTAAATAAGATGAAACAAGAATTAATTCTTACTTATTCTTGTTTTAACGAAAAATATGATTCAAAATTTTTATGGGAGAAAAAAAAAATGAAAAAAAATTATTATAAAACAACTTACAATCAGCGTTATAATAACAATGTATCAAATAATAATGATAAAAAATTATATACTTTTACAACAAATAAAGTTATAAATAATGATAAAAAAAAATTAATTTCTTTATTAAACAAATTATCAATTAGCAATAAAGATGTTATTATTACTAGTATTAATGATATATTAAGAACTTATACCAACAAAACCGAATTAATCGAAATTTTATATATATATATTGGAAAAAATAATGATACATTATATATTGAAGTTGTGAAAAATATAATTGAGAATGATAAGAATATATTTTATGATTTTTTAAGAAAAATAAATTATATAATTGATGATAAATATATAAATTCTAATATAATGCTTGATGAAAATTACGATAATTTTTGTGATTTTAAAAAAGATAAAACAAAAAATGTTAATATGTTTAAATCGTTTATCTATATTATTGAAGAAGTATATGATGTTAATATTGATAATATTTTACAAGATATATCAGATAATATATTATCAATAATTAATAATTTAAATAATTCAAAAAGTTACATTGTAAACTATTATTTAGAATTATTACTAATATTAAAAAAAATAAAAATAAATGATTTAAATATTAATCTAAAAAATTATGATAAATCAACTAAGTTTTTAGTTGATAAATTTGATTTATAAAAAACTTTTTTCCTTTGTATTAATAGATATAATATTAATAATGAAATCTATACTAACACCTGGATATATTGCTAATTTTGTAATAAATCTATTTATTTTCATATTGCTATTATCGGTATATACTTATATTGAGAAATTAGAAAAGGTAGGAAATTGTGAATGTGCATATCACTATCCGCATTTAGCATTTATTAAATCGTTTAGTATTTTTGCATTAATATTCATATTATTTGTTATGTTTATTCCTCCTGGAACTTTATTAGCTGATATATTTGGAAAAGAAATAACTAGTTTATATTTGTTTGTAATATTTGTATTTTATATAGTATTTGCAATATATCTATATATGACTATGACTTATACAAGAATGTTAATAACTAAAAAATGTGAATGTTCGGAAGATATACGACGAGAATTAATATTTGCAGGGTCTACAATTGAAATGATATTAATAGTATTAATGATATTAACATTATTTATATTCCCATTCATATTATCTGGTTTAACTATATTTTTCACAAATATTAAATCAGCATCTAAAACAATTGAAACAAATTTAAAAGATCCGGTTAAAGGTCTAAAAAATATACCATCACAATTATCCAAAGCAAAAACACAAGTTAAAACAATTATTAAAACGACAACTAATGGTGTTAAATCTTTATCTAAAAAAAATTAAATATTTAAGGATCTTTGATTATTTTTTTTTCTACCTTTTAATATATGTAAATCTGTTTCATCTTCTATTATTGAAGTGATTTCATCATCACTAACAGATAATGTTTCAATATTATTATTATTATTATTTTTAATACTTATATTTTTATGTACATTATCAATTATAGAATCTATTTCACTAATTGAATCGCTATCATCTTCTCTTGTATTTTTGTAATTTTGATTCATATTGCCTCTCATTGAACCATTTCCAATATTATTAAATAAACCACTTACCATTCCTAAAATACCAGAGCTATTATTGTTATTATTTCCGGAAAAATTATTTATATCATTTCTATTATTTTGTGGTAAAATATACTCTTTTGCAGCTGCTTGTTGAAATTGTTTCATTAATTCGGGATTAGATTTTAGAACATTTTCAACATCTGGTAATTTTTGTTCTTTAAACATTCTATTTGTCAAATGAAACATGAATGCACTCCCCGATAAACTGATTAATAATCTTAATTCAGGAGGCATTTTTTTACCAGNACTCTTATATTTTTCATGTAATTCTTCGAAAATATCATCATATTCGGTTATATTATCATGAACCTGGTCTGACCACCCTTCTAGTTGTATAGCCATTGGGTCATATCTATTATTTAAATATTCACCAGCCGTTACAAACGCCATTAACATTTTTCTAGAAAATCTCACACTGTTGTCAAGTTCTTTTTCTTTGATTATTTTATTATATTCAAGTCTCATTTCTTCTAAATCAGAATTTAAATTAAATTTATATGGAATTTTATATCCTCGTTGTTCTAATCTGTCAATTTGATATATAATTTCTTTTTTCTCTTTCATGACATTATTCCGACTACCTTTTTTTTTTACAACATTATTTGTAGAAACGCTTGAACCCGTTCCTGCAGATTTCGTACTACTTACGCTACTTGCTGAATCATTTGTACTCCTGCTTTCACCACTTTCACTACTTGAATCTTTTTTAATATATTTTTTTTTTTTTTGAGAAACAACAGATGCGCTTCCATCCGACGATGAATCACTTACAGAAGATACACTATTCGCACTTGATGCAGAAGAGGATGATATTATGTCATCGCTTATCTTTTTTTTGTTAAACATTACATCATCGCCAGCTCTTAAGTTAGTTCCAGAATTGTTTGCAAAATTTTTAATATTATTATTACCCCTATTAAGATTAAAAATTTCATCTCTTGAATTATGCTCAAAATTCATAATATATATATATACTATAAATTTAATATGTTTAAATAAAAATACGCAAATTCTATAAACTATTATTTTACAAAATTAATAAAAAAAGAATGTTTGAGCGATGATTTAAATTCATTACATATAGAGTTAATTGCGACATATTTTTTTTTTATAATAGATATCTTCCTTTTGCGATAAAATAGCATGGTGTAAAATAATTCATTTTATAAATTTAATAATTTATTAAAACTTAAATTATAATCCGTATCAATTATATTTCCAATTATATACCATAACTCTATATTATCATTTCTAAATACGATATAATAATTAATATTTTTTTGATTATGTTTAAAATATAATCTATCTTTCATAACAATACCGCTCATCATTATATTATTATCTGTTAACTTTGCAATTGTTTCTTTTAATAACTTTAATGAGTCATGTAATAATTCATACCAATTATTATAACAGTCTTCAAATAACTCTTTATCATTATTATCAAATTCACCATTATATTTATATACATATAAATTATTAATTGAATTAGTATTTGTATAACTAACAAATTGATTGTAATCCATTTCAATTACTATTTATAATTTTAATATCATTTTTTTATTTTTTTAGATTAATTATAAAATATAAGTTTAAAATTTTTTTTATTTTAGTTTATTTAGAGTGTATAAATAATGTCTAAAAAAGAGAAGGAAATTTTTACAAAATTAAATAGAATTTTAAAAAAAGACGAGGATAAAAAAAATAAGGAAATTGATGAAATTAAAAAATGGTTAGAAGGTTTAAAAACTTATGATGGTGTTGGTGAAAAAGTTCCGGGATTATTAAATAATTCAAAATTAAGTTTAGAAACAGCAACTGAAGATGGTGGTTATAATTTAATATTAAAATGGATTTCGGTTAATTTAGATAATTTTGATGGATTTGATTTTGAAGGTGTCCCTCCTAGTGTTGTTTCGGGTAATATTAGTATTGATTTATCTGATATTAAACCTACAAATGATGAAGCAGGTACAAATGTAAGAAGTCCTAAAAAAACATTTAAGACAGAAGAAGATGTTAGACGATGGATTAATGAACCAGAAACACATCCTATAACTGGTGTAAAAATGTCACCAATGAGTTCTACTTATGCAGATATATATGAAAAAGCTTATAAAATAATGAAAAAAAATGGATTTCGGAATAATAGATGGTGGTATTATAAGAATTTCCCAAAAAATCATAGATTATTTGGTAATTTAGATTTATTATTTCATACTTTTGTAAAAGACAGTATTATAGATGCTGCGACAGATGAGGATGTTATGCATTATGATTTATGCGAATTTCTTCGACGAGGTATAGATAATACTGAAGAAAAAGACACTGTTCTTGATACTGAAATTGAATTAATTAAAAATAGATTTAATATTAAAGAAATCTCCGGAAACTTAGCTAATAATTTTAGTTCAATTCTTGCGTCTTTTAAGTTATTATTTGAAGAAATGATAAAAAATCTTCGTGGTGTATCGGTTCGACCAATAGCTTTTAAAACGCTAAAAATAAGCGATATAACTAAATGCCAAGGAGGTAGTTTTGCTCAAAAAGCAATAATGATTATAGATTTTATGGAAAATTATAAGTTTAGTAATGGAAAAATAATTATAGATTATGTAAGAGAAATTGTAAATAGAGTACCAGCATATTTAAGAACTGTTGCTGATATACCAGAATTTAACAATGTTATAAATGTATATGATAATTATAAAAAAACTTATAATGACTATCATAATTTATTAGATCCAAATAGCGGAATAGTAAATAACTATGAGGATAAAAAATTTGATATAATTGAAGATCCNCTAGATGAATATTTTAAAAAATATGAAGAAAATTTTAAAAAAATTAAAAGCCCTAAATTTAGTAATTTAATTGATTTAACAAGTTTTAAACCAGTTCCCATTGATAGATTTTTAAATGATAAACAATATAAAAGGTTTCAAAGGTTTAAGGGTACCATGGAGGATATGCACAAAAAATCAAAACAAGAATACGAAAAAAGTTTATCAAGATATGAAAGTATTAAAGATACAACACCTACAGCTAAATCTCCCACACCTCCTAAAAGACCTACAATTAAATTAGAAAATGGACAGACATATATGTATGGAAATATAGAACCGAAACATATAAAGGATTCATTAGTAAAAGAATTTAATTCTGAATATACAAAAGTAAAACCATTAATCGACAATTATAATAAAATTAAAGATATGGGTTATTTACAATTAATAAAACAAGAAACAAATGAATCTCCATCAAAAGATGTCAAAGAATTAATTAAAAAACACCCATTATTTAATTTGAATAGGAAAAATATAAATGATAATTTATTATATGATTATTCGGGGGACGAAAACAAATGCAGCGAACCAACTGATATATTATCTAATGAAGAATTTGACAATGATAAC
>JGI24539J26755_10000230_pt1 | contig 25954 bp, 28 predicted proteins | sample NorSeaMetagenome_2_FD_26755 | JGI IMG/M metagenome (IMG submission 26755) | reverse complement strand
GTTTATGAATATTGGAATGAATTTGATGTAGGTGCAGTAATCTTACCAAATGATGTATATGTAGTGGCTCATCCTTCTGCTGATCCAATAATTTTAGCTCAATCANATGAAACATATTCATATTTAAGTAATGGAGATGATGGTTTTGGTTTAGTTTTTGGAGATCAAACATCATATCAAGTTATAGATTGGTTAGGAGATTGGAATGGAGATCCAGGATCTGGATGGGATGTTGCTGGAATTTCAAATGCTACAAAAGACCATACATTAGTAAGAAAATGTGATGTAANAAGTGGTGATACAAGTTGGACAAATTCTTCTGGTACTGACTCCTTAAATTCACAATGGCTTGTATATCCGCAAAATACATGGACCTATTTAGGTTTTCATGTAAGTCCTTGTAATTTCGTGTATGGCTGTACAGATTCACTAGCTTTAAATTATGATTCTAGTGCAACTGTAGATGATGGTTCTTGTATATTTCCAGTATATGGTTGTACAGATTCTACAGCTCTAAATTATGATTCATTAGCTACACTGGATGATGGTAGTTGTATATACTGTTTCTATGGATGTACTGATCCTGTTGCTTTAAACTATGATTCATTAGCAACATGTGATGATGGTTCTTGTATAGCACCAATATATGGTTGTACAGATTCTTCTGCAATTAATTTTTATCCAGGAGCAAACACTGATGATGGCTCATGTATTTATACAGGATGTACAGATTCTAGTTCATGTAATTATGACTCATTAGCAACTATAGATGACGGATCTTGTTATGGGGTTCCAGGATGTATAGATCCTTTAGCTTTAAATTATGATTCTTTAGCTTGTATTGATGACGGATCTTGTACTTATATGAGTTGTACAACTAATCCTACGCCAAGTGGATTAGCTAACGACTGGGTCACAGATACTAAAGCTGGCATTACTTGGGACAATATGAACGACAGTGCATGTATGGTATTAAAATACTTTATTCGTTATCGTGAATTTGGGGCACCATCATGGGTAACTAAATCGGCAGGAGTAGGAAACGGCCTATGCAATTTTGGTCTTAACACTACAAATAAGATTCTTCAGAATTTAACATCTGGAACTACATATGAGTATAAGATGAAAGCCTTTTACTGCGGTGGAACAGAATCTAATTACTCTGCTCCATCTCAATTTACAACAGCTGGAGATTGTCCTGCAATTGCTAATCTTACTGCAACGACATTTAATGGTAATCAATCTAAAGTAACCTTCACTTGGGACACTACAGGAGCTTATGTATTTGCAAGAGTAGCTTTAAGAGTTGACACAGCTGGAGCTAATTGGCAGACAGCCGGAGGATTTGGAGTTTACTATCCAACCTTTACAGTAAATAAGTTTGGATTACAATCAGGAGAATCATACAGAGCACAGGGGAGAGCCTTCTGTGATTCTAATATTACTTCTTACAGATCATGGTGGACTTCTCCAATATTTTGGACACAACCTGGAGCAATACGAATGAGTGGAGGTAGTATTATTACTAATTTGGATGTATATCCAAATCCTACAGATGATATTTTTAATATAAGTTTTGTTTCTGAGGAGATACAAACACTATCTATTAGAGTTATAAATATAGTAGGTGAGGTGGTATATACAGAATCTTTGGAGCATTTTGTTGGAGAGTACACCAAACAAATTAGTATTGGAGATAACTCAAAAGGAATTTATTTCTTAGAAATAACTGATAACTCAGGAACTATTAATAAAAAAATAATTTTACAATAAATACGATATATATGAGAAACATATTTTTAATTCTAATAGTTTTATTTACTACAACATCAGTTTATAGTCAAATTTCTCTTTCTCTTAAAGGTATTATGGATTTTGATTTAATATCTGCAGGATATACAGGAAAAGCAATACATCTTGTCGCTAATGCTAATATTCCAGATTTAAGCGTTGCTGGAATCGGTGTTGCTAATAATGCAAGTGGTGGTGATGGTCAAGAATATACATTCCCAGTAATGTCAGTAAATGCTGGAGATCATATTTTACTTGCTAGAGATAGTTCTGCCTTATCTAATTATCTTGATGTTTGTTTTTCAGATTTTGATCATGTTTTAACTGCTTCAAATGCTATATCTCAAAATGGTAATGATGCGATTGAGTTATTTTTTGATGGTGTTATTATAGAAACATTTGGAGATGTTAATGTTGATGGAACTGGAACCGCATGGGAATATCTTGATTCTTGGGCCTATAAAGATCCAGCTGGTAGTGTTTCTTTTTCTGGTGGAAATTGGATATTTGGAGGTGTTAGTTGTACTAGTGGTTCTGTGAATACTCAGACCTCTTCATGTCCTTATCCATTTTGTAATACAATTAATTCTACAGATCATAAACAAAGTTCAATTCTTAAAATTTATCCTAATCCTAGTAGAGATTATATAATTATTAACACAGATATAAAACATTATGAACTAAGTATATATAATTCTTTAGGACAGGAGGTTAATGACTTTGTATTTGATAACAATAAAATAAATATAAGTAGATTAATAAAAGGTGTTTATTTTATTGGTTTATCGATGCAAGAAAATAAAATTCAACAAAAATTTATTAAACTTTAATTTATTTTATGAGAAATCAATACTTAGTTTTAATTATAATAATTTTTTCTTTTTCATGTAAAACAGAGGATGTAGAGCCAATAGTAACTCCTCCTGTTAATACGGTTTTAGGGTGCACAGATGCTAATGCCGTAAATTATAACTCTGATGCAAATTTTGATAATGGCTGTTGTAAATATCAAAATCTAATTCTTAATGAGGTTTTATATGACCCACCTTCAGGTAATACTGGTGATGCAAATGGTGATGGTATTAGAGATGCAAATAATGATGAGTTTATTGAGATTGTTAATGTGTCAAATCAAAGCATAGATATTAGTGGTTATGAATTTTATGATGCAACTAATTTAAGTCAAGGAATGCCAAATCATATTGTCCCACAAGGAACTATTTTAAATTCTAATAGTGCTTATGTTGTTTTTGGAGGTGGAAATCCTACAGGTTCTTTTGGTGATGCTATAGTTCATGTTGCATCTGCAGCTGTTTTAAATCTAAATAATTCATCTGACACTCTAACTATTAAAGATGATATTGGTAATACTCTTATTGTTTTTGATGTAGAGGNTTTATCTAATAATCCTGATGAATCATATACTAGAGTACCTGATATTTGNGGAGATTTTGTTCAACATAACTCATCATCTAATGAGTCTTTTTCGCCAGGAACTAAAATTGATGGTTCTTCATTTTTAGATTTATAATGGATTTTACTGGGCCAATTATAGCTTTTTTATTTATTATAGTTGTAGTTAGTTTATTGCTCAAAAAATACAATCCACATGCTGTTTTATTATTTTCTGGTTTAATAATGATGATGATCTCTTGGTTTTTAAACTACGATATAGATAGCCTTTTGAAACTAGAGAGTTTAGAGAATAAACTAAAGATAGGTTTTAAATCTTCCTCAGGAGAATCAAATACTTTTAATAATATTTTAGATTTTTTTAAATATATTGGATTTCTCTTTCAGATTAAGCATGCTAAAGTTTGTTTACTAATTATGACTATTGGTGGTTTTGTGTCATACATAAATTTTATTGGAGCATCATCTTCTTTAGTTAATCTGGTTACTCGCCCACTAAATATTTTTAAAAAACATCCTCATATAGCAGCAGTGCTTGTAATACCAATTGGTCAATTGCTTTTTATTTGTATTCCTTCAGCAGCTGGTTTAGGTTTGTTATTAATGGCATCAGTTTTTCCGGTTCTTGTTAATTTGGGTGTAAGTAGACTCTCAGCTGTCTCAGTTATCACGGCATGTACAGCACTTGGGATGGGCCCTGCTTCTGCTATGTCAAATAAAGCATCAGAATTTGCATATGGAGATTCTGAAATGATAATAACCTATTTTGCAAATCAAATCCACTTAGCTCTNCCGATAACAATGGTTTTTATAATTGTATATTATATAACAAATAAATATTTTGATTCAAGAGAAGGTAAAGATGAAGTGATTATTACTAACTCTATCAAAGAAAATCATGCCCCTGCTATTTATGCTTTAATTCCAATTCTTCCTATTATATTACTTGTTTTCTTTTCCAAGATTATGAATTCAACAATTATTCTAGATACCTCAACAGCTATGTTTATTAGTGTTTTTATAGCCCTTATATTTGAGCTTTTTTTTAAAAGAAATTTAAAGAGTGTTTTTAAATCACTTAATCTTTTTTGGTCTGGAATGGGTAATATATTTAAGACAGTTGTTACTCTAATTATTGTTGCTGATATATTTGCCTCAGGTCTTTTGTCATTAAATTTTATTAACGCTCTAATTTATATTTCAGAAAATTTAGGCTTGGTTGCTGTAGGAATTGGTGTGATGATGGTTTTTTTAATCTTTCTTTCTGCAATGATTATGGGAAGTGGAAATGCAGCTTTTTTCTCATTTGGTCCTTTAGCTCCTGAAATTACTCAGCGATTTAATTTACAAGCGTTAGAATTTATTCTTCCGATGAATTTAGCAGCTTCAATGGGTAGAACTGTTTCTCCAGTTTCTGGAGTTCTAATAGCAACAGCTGAAATTGCACAAGTATCATCTATGCAGATTGTAAAAAGAAATATTATTCCTATGATAGTCGGATTATTAGTAATGATAATTTATCATTTTATTTAAACCATTTTATATGTTATTAGTNAAAAACACCAATCTTTATAGTCCTGAAAAATTAGGTTTAAAAGATATTTTAATTTCCAATGGTAAGATTGTAGCTATTGAAGATAAAATTGAAGAGAATTCTCTTTTTAATGATTATTGGGATGCTCAGGGAGCAATCACCACTGCTGGATTTATTGATCAACATATTCATGTAATTGGGGCTGGAGGTAAGCATGGTTTTTCATCAATGACCCCCGAGATACAGATTAGTGAATTAGTTAAATGCGGAACTACAACTGTAGTTGGTCTTCTTGGAACTGATGGGTCTACTAAAAGTGTGAAAACATTATTTAGTAAAATACAAGCTCTTAATCAAGAAGGGATATCAGCATACATGTATACTGGCTACTATGGATTAGATAAGGTTTACCTAATGAGTTCCCTTCAAGAAGATATGATCTATATTGATAAGGTTATTGGTTGTAAAATTGCGCTTTCTGATATTCGCTCATCATACCCAACTGCATTAGAATTATTGCGTCTTTTACGTAATGTAAGAGTGGGTGGTATGNTAGCGAGTAAAAAAGGAATATTACATATACATTTAGGCGCATTATCATCAAAAATGGATATTTTATTTGAGATTATCGAAAATTATGAATTTCCAATTTCCCATATTTCACCTACTCACGTTGGCAGAACAAAGGAGCTTTTTGAGCAAGCCATTCAATTTGCTAAAATGGGTGGTATGATCGATATTACTACTGGAGCTTCAAAATATACAGACCCATACAAATCTGTTTTATATGCTCTTGAAAAAGGAGTTTTAATTGATAATATGACTTTTAGTAGTGATGGTAATGCAGGCTTAGATAGGCTTGATGACAATGGTAATTTAATTGGTTTTAAGAGAGCTCCATTTGATAAAAATTTAGAAGAAGTTATTAATCTTGTTACAATTGGAGGTGTTCCATTAGAAAAAGCCATAAAATTAATAACTACAAATCCTGCTAAAAATTTAGGACTAAAAAATAAAGGTCATGCTAAAGTGGGTTATGATGCTGATTTGTGCTTTTTTGATTCTAGTTTTAAGCTACAAACTGTAATTTCAAAAGGGAATTTTGTGTTAAAGGATAGCGATTTAATTGTTAAAGGAAGCTTCGAATAATATATTTAATGAAAAAAATATTTTCACTTTTTCTTGTAGTTTCTTGTGTTTTAAATTTTAATTTAATCGCTCAAAATCCAACTCTGAATGAATATAATTTTGGTGAAGGTTTAGAATTTATAGGTGATGACAAGTATAGCTTTAAGTTTAGTGGTTATCTACAGCCTTTTTTAGAAACTAGATTTGTTTTTAATGATACTTTAAAAGAAAGCTATAATGATAATAGATTTAGACTACGTCGATTAAGACTTAGAATAGCCGGAAACAGTCCCCAACATAAAATTAGTTATCGTTTTCAATTTGATATTAGTGGAGTTTCTGAAACTGGAGATGAAAGTGCTGATTTTTTGCATGATGCNTTTTTAACGTATAACTTTAATAGACGAACAAAATTAACTTTTGGTCAAAGATCACTNCGATCTGATAATAGAGAACTAGCCATGAGTTCGGCTTCATTACAGTTAGTTGAGAGAAGTAGATTAACATCTTCATTTGCAAGTATAAGAGATTTTGGTTTTTTTCTTCAAAGGGATCTTCGATTTAATAATGGAAGTTATCTTAGAAATTATTTTGAGCTAACAAGTGGTGATGGAATAAATAATTTTACAAAGAACCATGGAGGCTTAAAATATGGAGGTAGGATAGACTATTTACCATTTGGTTTTTTTACAAATATGGGGCAATTTAGACAGGTTGATATAATGAGAGAGAATTCATTAAAATTAGTTTTAGGTTTAAATTATAGTTTTAATCATGGAGTTAGTAGCCGAAGAGGAAGGGGTAGTGGTCAGATAATTTATTTAGATTCTTTAGGAAACGAATCTTTACCAGATTATATAAAAATGGGTTTTGATTTTATGCTTAAAGTAAGAGGTTTTTCTGTCTTAGGTGAATTTCAGAAAACATCATCAATAGTTTCTAATGATATTACTCAAAGAGTACGAAATGATGGATCTTTTTCAAATTCCTTTATTATAGATGGGCAAGAAAATGTCGTGAATTATATAAATAATAGAATGATGTTGGGAAGCGTGTATAATATGCAAATGGGTTATTTATTTAAGAATCTTATTTCTGTAGATTTGAGATATACACATATTGAGAGTGATGAATTTTCTTTTTTAAACAATGGTACTTTTTATAATAGACCTAACTATTATTCTATTGGCTGTAGTAAGTATTTTGGCCGTAATTATGGATTTAAAATCCAAACATCAATAACATATGTTGAAGTAAAAGATAATTCCACCTACCCTCAGCAAACAGGAAGCCTTACAACTCCATACCAAAATATTGCTTTTAGTGGTGGTGAATGGTTATTTAGATTAATTACATCAATTAATTTTTAAGTTATGAGAATTAAATTTTCTTTTTTATTAATTATTGTCCCTGCTCTTTTATTTTGTCAGCTGAATCCGCAATCTAAAAAAATAACAGAAAAGTTTTTTCCAAATCCAGATATTGAGATTAATACTCCTGCCTTCAATAAAAAGAAAGGTTTTACTAAGTATAATGAGATGATGGTTTATTTAGATAAGATTATAGCTGCACATAGTGATGTAGTTAAATTATCATTTATTGGTGAGAGTCAGAAAGGAAAGAAAATCCCAATGTTAGTATTTAATAGATCAAATAATGAAGATAAAGTTAAGATCTGGTTTCAGGCTGGTTTACATGGAAATGAGCCTGCAAGTACAGAGGGTATTCTTTTTTTTATTCAGCAGCTTTTAACTAATAAAGATTATTACTATCTTTTAGATAAAGTTACTATTGCAGTTGTTCCAATGGCTAATATTGATGGCTACGAAAAAAACAATAGATATTCTGCTAATGGCTTAGATTTAAATAGAGATCATACTAAACTTCTAGCAAAAGAGAGTATCTGTCTTAAGCGAGCTTTTAGTGATTTTGGTGCAGAGGTAAGTGTTGATTTTCATGAATACACCCCATTTAGAAAAGACTTTGCTAAGCTTGGTGCATATGGAATAGCAAATATATATGATGTTATGTTTTTATATTCTGGTAATTTAAATGTACCAAAAGAACTTAGAGATTATACTAATGATAGGTTTGTTAATAACGCTAGAGAAGTATTAGTTGAAAATAATTTACGTTATCATGATTATGTCTCATCACATAAATATCAAGGAAGTATACATTTTAAGCAGGGCTCAAATAGTGCGCGATCTAGTTGCACCTCTTTTGCTTTAACAAATTCAATATCTTCTTTAATTGAAGTTAGAGGAGTAGGAATTGGTAAAACTTCATTTAAAAGAAGGGTTAATAGTACTTTTTTAGTTGCTCTTTCATATCTTAAAAGCTCATATGAAAATATTTATGAAATTAAAGATGTTATAAGTAAGGCAAATAAAAGTAAAGCAATTGCAGTATTAAAAAGTAAATCTAGAATCTATAAAAAAAATATACAAACAATAGATCTTGATAAATCAGAAGAGGTGAAATTTGAGATAATAGTTCATGACAAGCTAGATGCTATTGCTATTAGTGAAAGACCGCGACCTGAAGCGTATTTAATACATAAAGATGAGGTTAGTGTGATAAAAAAGTTACAGCTTTTAGGTTTAAATCTTGATAGTGTTTTAACAGAAAATGAAATTGTCGTCGAACAATATATAATTGAAGAGTATGCTATAGATGCTATGAAGTACGAGGGGGTTTTTATGCAAAAGGTAAAAGCAAAAACTAATTCTGTAGTACTAAAGATTAATTCGGAATGGTTGGTTCTTAATATGAATCAAAGAAAATCTAATTTAGCTATTGAGGTTTTAGAGCCAGAGGCTCCAAATAGCTTTGTTAGCTATAGTGTTATTCCAACAGAAAAAGGAGCTACTCTACCTATTTATAGAGTAAATAAAAAATTATAAAACATGAAGAAATTATTTTTATTTTTATTAGCAATAAATATGTCAACTACTTTATTTAGTCAAAGCTTCAGTAATGTTGCATCGGCAGATTTTAAACTTGGTAATGGCTTGGTTTTTCAATCTGGAGATGATTATTTTTTCAAATTAAGTGGAATGATTCAGCCTTCTTTTGCACTTGAAAATGACAGTTTAAATAATACTGATTATTTTTTTAATTCAAAACATACATTTTTTAGTTTTTCAGGTTTTTCAAAAAAAGAACAAGTATCTTTTTTAATGCTTGCAGATTTTAGTTTATCATCTCCATTACTAGATGCTTGGGTTTCTTATCATATAAATCCTAATTTAAATTTATCTTTTGGACAGAAACTAATTAAAGGCAATAATAGGGAGATGAGTTATGTGGAGGATAACTTACAGTTTGCCGAAAGAAGTATTTTAAGTAAGCTATTTAGTAATACAGGAAGGGAGTTTGGGTTGTTTTTGGATTTGAATTATTCTTTTAATAATTTTAATATAAATCCTAGCCTTGGAGTTACTTCTGGTGATGGAAGGAGTTCATTTGGTTTAGATTCTAGAGATATGGATTTTGGTGGTTTTAAATATTTTGGGAGATTAGATTTTTATCCTTTTGGATATTTTTCCGAAGGAAACAATTTGCAGATTGCTGATATTAAAAAAGAAATTTCACCTAAATTAGTATTTGGTATTGCCTCAAGTTACAATGATGGAGCTTCTAATAATGTTGGTGAAGGTCATGGAGATTTTATTTTATATAATGTAAATGGCTTACCTCAGCAGCCTGATTACAGACAAATATATTTTGATTTATTATTTAAATATCAAGGATTTTCTGTTCTTGGAGAATATGTAACAACTAGCGCATTGTCTCTTGAACAAATTTATACCGATCCTAATGCTTTCTCATTATTACTTCCTTCTCAAATTAGTGAGTATCTTTCTCTTGGTTCTGGCGTAAATTTTAGTTTGGGGTATGTATTTGATAATAGTTATGGTGTAGATTTGAGATACTCAGATATTAAGCCTGAGTATTCAGAAAATTTAAATTCTGTTATTAGTATTAGTAAATCTACCTCTATAAGTTTTTCAAAGTATTTTTTAGAAAATAATTTTAAACTAATAACATCTATCTCTAATAATAAAGATGCTAATGATCAGTCATCTGTCTTTGCTAATCTTATTTTACAATTAAAGCTATAGCTTATGAGGACCCTTGTTTTATTGTTATTTCCGTTCTGTTGTTTTTCACAGTCTTATGATATTTTATTTATTGGTAATAGTTATACTTATTATAATGATCTTCCTGAGATGGTATCAAATATAGCAAGCTCTTTTGGGGATAGCGTTACATATGATCAAAGTACTCCTGGAGGATCTTCTCTGTATGCTCATGCACAAAATCAAACAACAATTAATAAGATTAATCAGCAGAACTGGGATTATGTTGTTTTACAGGACCAAAGTCAAAATCCTTCTTTAAGTCCTAGCTATGTTTCTGCTAATGTATATCCTTATGCCAGCCAGTTGATTGATCTTATTGAGATTAATAATATATGTACCGAGCCTATTTTTTACATGACNTGGGGGAGAAAATATGGAGATCAATCAAATTGCAGTAGTTACCCTCCAGTTTGCACATATTTAGGAATGCAACAAAGGTTAAAGGAAAGTTATTTGTCAATGGGTATGAATAATGATGCTAGTGTCTCTCCAGTTGGAATATCATTTAAAAACTCTATTGCTTTAGATAGTACAATAGATTTGTATAGTCCTGATTATAGTCATCCAAGTATTTATGGGTCTTATTTAGCCGCTTGTACATTTTATTCAACAATTTTTAAAAAAAGCTCTGTATCTAGTTCGTATAAACCAAATTCTATTTCTTCAGCTGAAGCTCTTTTTCTTCAGCAAGTTGCTAGCTCAACTGTATTAGACAGTTTGTCTGTTTGGAATATATTTGAAGCTAGTTTTGATATTAATATTATTAATGATTCAGTTTATTTTATTAATAAATCTTCAAATTATGAAAATTGTGTTTGGGATTTTGGAGATTTTAATTTGTCATTTGATGAAAATCCTNCTCATGTTTATTCTCAAGCAGGAACGTATAATGTTTCATTAAGTTGTTATAGTAACTCTGGGTGTTTGATTGATATCTTCACATCTCAAGTTAATATTAATATTACTTCTTTAGAAAANNCATCTTCTTCTAACAAAAAATTTATTAAATCTTTTGATATTAATGGAAGAGAGGTCGATGAAAAAACGCGTGGAGTCTTATTCCAAATTAATAATATTGGAGAGGTTAAAAAAAAAATTAATTTAGATTAAAGTATTATATTTGAATAAAAAAATCAATTATGGTAACATTAGTCTTTGTTTTAAAAATAACTCTTTTTTTAGTAATTGTAAATGTTTGGGTTTTTCGATTTAAAAAGTCAACTCCTTACAGAGGCGGTCAAGCAACAACTATGACTGAAGAATTTACAAGTTATAATCTACCTGCTTTCATGTTGTATTTAGTAGGAGCGTTAAAGATGCTCGCTGCTTCAGCTTTGCTTCTGAGTTTATTTATTGTAAATGAATTAACGCCACTACTTGTTGAGTATAGTCTATATACGATGTGTTTGTTAATGGTTGGTGCGATACTTATGCATATAAAAATAAGCGATCCTTTGATAAAGTCATTGCCAGCATTTTTAATGCTAGTGATTTCTTTAGCAATTTTATTTCTTTCTTAGTTTTTTAGAATCTGCCTATTAGGAGACCAGTATGATCTTCTGTTATCTTTGGTGATATCGTTGATTATATCCATTCCTTTTAAATCTTGAGTTTGACCATAAGCATTTAANATTAACTTNGAATCGTTTTCTGGGTTTTTAAAATCTCTTAATTCTGCTCCCCCATTATTGTAGGCTTCAGTTATGATTGATTTAGTGAATTTGCAAATTCTTTCAATCTCTTTTCTATTTAAATCTCCCCATTTTGTATGAGGATGTATTTTTGACATATATAAAATTTCTGATTTTAAATAATTTCCAACTCCACAGAAATATTTTTGATTTAATAATATTTTACATATTTCAATATTAGATTTAATATTGTTTATTAAAAAATCAGCATTTTCTTTGATAGGAGTATTATAGTTTAGCAAGTCGCGGTCTTTAAAGTATTTTTTGTCTAGTTCCGCTTTGCTTAGTAATTTAATATTCCCAAATCTTCNAGTATCATTAAAATATATTATTGTTTTATCTTTAGTGNTTANACTAAGGTGTGTGTGTTTTTCTTTTACTTTAGTCCAGTTACCCGTCATGCCTAAATGATATGAGAAATAATATTTTTCANTTAGTTTAATAAAACTTGTTTTCCCTATGCAAAAAACTTCATCAAAATTAAATGGAGTAAAATGATTTAATGTTGTTATTAATTCTCCATATTTTTCTCTGTAAGNATNTGAGCAAAANTCAAATGACATGATGGTTTTGCTATTTAGGTTTTCATTTAAATAATCNGCTACTATTTTAACTTCTGGTCCTTCTGGCATTTTAATAGTATTTAGAAAGTTTTTTTCTAGCTTTTGATATTTTTGGAGAAATAATAANTTTGCAATATGGTTGTTCTTTATTGTACTTGTAGTAATCTTGATGGTAGTTTTCTGCTAAATAGAATGCGTCAGATTGTATAACTTCCGTTACAATATTATTATTAAAAATACTAGAGTTNATTTTTTTTATGTAGTCTTCTATAATTTTCTTTTCAGATTGATCGTTGTAGAAAATTATAGATCTATAGTGTTTACCAATATCATTGCCCTGTCTGTTAAGTGTAGTAGGATCATGTGCTAAAAAGAAAATTTCTAAAATATTACTAAGAGTTATTTTTGTAGTATCATATGTAATTTTACAAACTTCAGCATGATTTGTTTTTGAGCCACTAACTTCTCTATATGATGGGTTTTTAATTTTACCTCCAGAATAACCGCTAACGATACTTTCAACTCCATTTGCTTCTTCAAAAACAGCCTCTATACACCAGAAGCATCCTCCACCCAGAACTATCTCTTTTTTTTCGTTGATTGCTAATTCTTCAGTTTCCATATTAAAAAGTAGTGGTAGTAGTAACAGTAATTTCATTTTTTCTATTGATAAATTGATAAGGTGGATTGTACACATTTACTTCAAAATCATTTTTGTGTTCAATATTGTATTTCTTTAATATTTTTATAAGTTCATTCTTTTTTGCTTTTTCAATTTTTGTGTTTGAATATCCAGAGTATTTTATAATTGCTTTAATAGTAGATGGTATTTTGAATATAGATATTTTAGAGTTGTCTGGTTGAGGAATAGAATCTTCTAAGAAGTTATTAGGAAGTCTGAAAATCATTTCTTTATTCCCGTGAAGTCTCATTGTAACTGGGGAGGTCATGCTAATTTGCTGTTTTTTATCATTACCTCCAAATATGTAGTTTGCTAAATTTCTAAAATAGTTATCGGTTTTTTTATCAAAATAACTTGCATTCATTGATTCATGATATTTTCGAATTTCGATATTATCTAATGCTTTAATTAATGTGTAATGATTTTGACCAGATGCTGTTTTATTAAAATAACTACTTATTACTAAAAAAAATGTTAGAAGCATAGTGATGTTAATTTTCATTCTTTTATATAATATCAGTGAAAAGTTTTTTTATTCTCTCTTGTCTAAAATTAAATATCTCTGCTAATCTATTCTTTATAAATAATTTATGTGCAATTCTTCCAATTAATCCATAAGGAAGTTTATATATTACTTTGTCGTAAATTGTTGTTGTATTGTCTTTGTTTTTTATAAATATATGTTCGTGATGCCACATTTTATACGGTCCAAATCTTTGTTCATCAATAAATGATTTATTTTTAGTAATATTTGTAATCTCAGTTACCCATTTAATGTTGTAAAATTTAAATGGATTGACACTATAACTAATAATCTTACCTTCATAAAAGCTGTCAGACTTTCCAGATAGTATCTGAAAGTTCATGTCCTTTGGCGTTAATTCATTTAGGTTTTTTGGGGCAGTAAAAAAGTCCCAAACCTCTTCTATTGGTAAGTTTATAGTTTGTTTAGCTTTAATACTATAAATTTTGCTTTTATATTTCTGTATTTTAACTGACATTTTAATATAGGTATATTTATTTTTTATTATACAAATATATTCTATTAATTAAAAATATATTACTCTTTCGGTCTAAATGTTATATATTTTTGTCATATTTGAAAAAAATCTAATATGAACTATAATATTTCTCAACTTTCAAAAATTAGTGATACTAATAAAATCACCCTAAGGTCTTGGGAAGATAGATATGATTTTCTTGTTGCTGAGAGAACAAAAACTAATATAAGGATATACACTAAGGATGATCTAATTTGTGCTATTAACACCAAAGCTCTTCTAAGTGAAAAAATAAAGATTTCAAGTATCTCTAAGAAATCCCATGTTGATATTCAAAGTCTTGTTGATGATAAATTTAAGGATAAAAATAATGCTAATTATCAGATTTATATAGCTAGAGTGCTTAGAGCTGCTTTAAATTATGACAGAGATTTATTTGATGCTACTATATATATAGGTTTTACAAAATTTGGATTATATGACTTCTATTTAAATATCATGTACCCTGCTCTAGAAAAAATAGGTTTTATATGGTCAGTAAAAAGTAATGTTAATGAACATGAAAATTTCGTTAGTGGTTTGTTGGAGACTAAAATTAATGATGTTACAAAAGAGATTTTAGAGAATAAAATGAGCAAAGATATTTGGTTGCTTTTTATTATGGCTCCATATATCTTTCTAAACAGAGATAATAATCATTTTATATCTTTATTTGAAACTACTAAGATGGTGGCTAACGCTGAAGAAAATATAGTAGATAACTGGAGTGTTTAGATTTTTTTCCATTTACCATAAGAGAGAAGTGTAAAGCTTCCTAAATGTTTTGCTCCCCAGTTTTCAGGCTCAATAATACTTAAGAAATTACTACTACCTTTTCTTTCGTATAGATGGTATGTTGAACCAACATCAGGTCTGAAATTGTAGTCTGCTCTATAAATCAATTCTGTCCAGTGGTATTCTTCTTGAATTTTTATATAGTTAGCTTGAAGTTCTTTAAGTTGTGTTTTAAAATATTTTTGACAATCATGAGGCAGGCTCTTATCAATTAATTCTAGATTAAAATTTGGTGATGATGAGCTAGTTGGGTATTCCTTGCTAAAAGCATCAAATTGCTTTTTGTCATAGTCAAATACAATGTTGTCTGGATATTTACTCATAATTTATAATTTAATACAAATTTATAATATTTTTTTCCAATTACTATATAATAAAGATAATATATAGTTATTTTTATAAATAGTTATATATTTGTTTTAAAAAAATGAAAATATTATTAGTTGGTGCAAGTAGTGATATATGCTGCAAATTGTTTGAAAAATATAGTAAAAAATATGAATTTATTCAATTAAGTTCAAATGATGAATTCAGTGATGTAAATAGTTTTAATGTTCTTGATCCTTCGACATTTCCAGAGTTAGATAATTTAGACGGGATTGTATATTTTCCAGGAACCATAATTCTTAAACCTTTTAAGCGCTTAGATCTTGATGTTTTTAAATCTGATTATGAAATTAATGTCTTAGGACTTTTAAATATTTTAAAATTTTATGAATCACGATTATCCGAGGCTGCATCTTTAGTTTTTATAAGTACTGTAGCTGCTAGCTTAGGAATGCCTTTTCATTCGTCTATTTCCATGTGTAAATCTTCAATTGAAGCTCTGTCTAGGACCCTCTCTGCTGAGTGGGCTCCTAAAATTCGTGTAAATTGTATTGCTCCTTCTCTTGTAAATACTAAACTTGCAAATAGGTTTTTTAGAAATGACAAACAAATTGAACTGATGAATGAGCGACATCCTTTAAAGAGAACTGGAAACACCGATGACATTTCTGATGCAATTGAATTTTTAATTTCGCCTAATTCATCTTGGATAACTGGTCAAGTTATTAATGTTGATGGTGGTATGTCCACTCTTAAATTGTAATTTAATGTTGGATTTTATATGGAAATATAAATATGTGTGTTTTTTATTTATTTTTTCTGTTTTTATCTATTCCTGTTTCTTAATATCAAACCCAAAAATATTTTTTGAAACTGAAAGAATATTAAAATATGCAGATGATATTCAAGTAGAGTTGAAAGAGTCTTTTAATGATAAAAACTTACTTTTAGTAGGTATAGAATTTGATGATACTATTTCATACCAACAAATTAGAGATTTAGATTCAGTTTATCAAATCATAAAAGATGACTCGCTTGTAAGTATAGAGAGAAGTATTTTTAGTGATAAGCGCATGATTTTTTCAGGATTATTTTTTCATTCATTTAATGTATTAAACATTAATGATATTTCTGCTTATAATAATTCGATAAAAAAACTTATCACTAAACCCAGTTTATTTCTTTCAGATAATTTCAAAAGTTTGTTTTTTATTATTGAAATTAAAAATGGAGTTAATGAACAGCTGCAAAATAATATTATTAATAAAATTAAAAACAAATTTTATTTAGCTAAGCCAATTAATGTATTTGTATCAGGTCAAATACCCAGTGAGTTATATATGCAGAAAAAAGTAGTAAGTGAGCTTATTCTTCTTACTATTCTAAGTGCAGTTTTTTGTTTTCTGATATTATGGATTTTCACGCTTAATATACGTTTTGTAATTCTTACCTTATTAAGCGTATTATTTAGTATTGTTATTAGTATGTCAGTTTCTCAGCTTATATATGGTGGTATTGAGTTAGTGATGATTATTATGCCTGCTATTATATTTATTGTGTGTGTTTCTGATCTTATGCATTTAATAAATAATGATAATATAACACATGATAATAAATTTGAATTTTTTAAGCAAAAAATAAAAAACATCGGAATTCCAGTTGGCTTGACCTCACTTACAACTGCAATTGGTTTTTTAAGTTTTTGTTTTTCAGAAGTGTTGCCAATTACAAGATTTGGCATTATAACAACAATAGGTATTTTGATTTCACTATCTATTATTCTTGTTAGTTATGCAATTTGTGTTGATCTTAATTTGCATCTATTTAAAGGAAATAAAAAATTAAATATACTAATCAATGATTTTATTAGTTCAATAATAAGATTTAATAATAAACTTTATTTGAGAATCATAATAATATCTATGATCCTTTTTTCTTTTTATGGAATTGCCAAGATTAGTGTAGATAATTATTTAACTGATGAGGTTAATAAGAAATCTAAACTATTTAAAGAGATGAGTTTTTTTAATGAAAACTTTGGTGGAATTAAGCCTATATCTTTTAAAATCGCTATAACAGATGATGTTGATATTAATCAACTTATTGAGTTCGAAAATTTTTTAGAGAATAAAGGGTTTTCATTAGACTTATCTATTAACAGGTTAATTGATAACCCAGAATTAGTTAGTAGAAAGTTGTTTAAAAAAATAACAAAGGATATTTATAAGATACAAACTCGGATGCCTGATATTGGCTCCAGAGAGAGTTTTTTAGTTTTTAATGAGGTCAAGCAAAAAGCAAAGGCTCTGAATTTAGATCTTAAAATGGGAGGAGCTGGATATTTATTCGATCAGGTAAGTAATAAATTAACAAAGGAAATATTATATGGTTTGTTAATAGCGATTTTGACAATTGGTATTTTATTTATAATTATAAATGATTTTAATATTAAGTATTTTATTGTTGCTTTNATTCCAAATGTATTTCCCATTTTAGTTGCTATAGGTATTTTATGTNNNTCTGATTTTTATTTTAGCTTATCTAATGCTTTTATTTTTGCTATAGTTTTTGGTCTTATTGTTGATGATTCAATTCACATTCTTAGCTCTTATAGATTTAATATTAAAAAAGGAATGGATCAGGAAAAGGCTATTGAAAAGTCATTAACAATTACTGCTAGAGCTGTAATTAAAACAACTATAATAGTTATTGTCAGTCTTATACCACTTTTAATGTCTGAATTTAAATCTGTAAGTCAACTAAGTATTATTACTATTTTATCTGCAATAATTGCAATAATTTTNGATTTAATTTATCTGCCCAAGTTGATTAGAAAACTTTTATAGTTATGAAAAAAAATATTTTTTGGTTTAGACGAGATTTAAGATTAGATGATAATACAGCTTTAAATGCTGCATTAAATAATAACTCAGTTATTGCTGTTTTTATATTTGATGCAAACATTGTTAGTAAATTGCCTGCCAATGACGCTAGANTTAATTTTATATATAATCAGTTAAAAAAAATTGATGCTCTATTGAAATCTCACGGGTCATCATTGTTAGTTCTGAAAGGTGATCCTGTAAATATTTTTTCACAATTAATAGAACAGTATAATACAGACGTGGTATATAGTAATAGGGACTATGAGCCTTATGCTATTAGTAGAGATAAAAGAATAGCTGAGCTTCTTCAGAAGAATAAAATAAAGTTTCTGCAATTTAAAGATCAAGTTGTTTTTGAGCCTCATGAAATATTAAAGGCTGATGGTCTTCCATATACTGTTTATACACCATATAAAAATAAGTGGCTTTTGAATTTTCAAAAGAAAATAATATCAGTAAATTCCTCATTAAACTTTAATAACCTATTTAAATTTAACACTACATTTCCTTCACTATTGGAGCTTGGTTTTTCCAGTTCTAAAATTCAGGTATTAGAGTATAAAATAGATAATTTAGGCGAATATGCTAAAGAAAGAGACTACCCTGGATTAGATCGAACAAGTTATTTAAGTGTCCATCTGAGATTTGGTACTGTTAGTATTAGAAAAATTATTACTTCTTTAACAAATTCTGATGCGACCTTCTTGTCTGAATTGATTTGGCGAGAGTTTTTTATGCAAATTTTATTTCATTATCCAAATGTTGTAGATTCTAATTTTAAATCAAAATATGATACGGTGAAATGGAGAAACAATAAAGCTGAATTTAAACTTTGGTGTGAAGGCAAGACAGGATATCCAATAGTTGATGCTGGTATGAGGCAATTAAATGCAACAGGATATATGCATAATAGAGTTCGAATGATTGTTGCTGGATTTTTGTGCAAACATTTATTAATTGATTGGCAATGGGGAGAAAAGTATTTTAGTCTAAAACTATTAGACTATGAGCTTTCTTCTAATAATGGAAATTGGCAATGGGCAGCTGGAACTGGTTGTGATTCGGCTCCATATTTTAGAATTTTTAATCCATTCACACAGCAAAAGAAATTTGATAAAGATTGGATTTATATTAACAAATGGATTCCAAATTTTGAAATTAATAATTACCTTAATTATATTGTTGATCATGATTTAGCACGAAAAAGAGCTTTAGCATGCTATAAGCTTGGCTTATCATAATTCAACTGAGTTATATTCTATCTATTTTATTTCCTCTCCAGCAACAAGTGTTAGGGATTTAAATAAAACCTGTAATTTCTCAAGTATATTACCCTTGTTATTTATCTCTCTGTTATCTATTTGATCTACTTGTGCAAGTTCACCCATAGTACCGGTAGTAAATACCTGGTCTGCATTATATAATTCTGTTACTGAAATATTTTTTTCATAGCATGAAATATTATTTTTCTCACAAAGCTCAATAATGGTTTGTCTTGTAATTCCAGGTAAGCATGCATCAGCAAGTGGAGTAAAGACTTTATTATTTTTAATCATAAAAATATTTGTTGCATTTGTTTCAGCAACAAAACCATATAAGTCAAGCATAATAGCATCATCTACTCCAGCATGATTAGCTTCAATTTTTGCAAGTATGTTATTTATAAGATTATTATGATGAATTTTAGAGTCTAAACATAAGGGTGAGTTTCTTCGAATATTGGATGTTATAAGTTTAAGTTTCTGTCCTTTATATATTGCAGGTTTCCATTCTGCTAAAATAATAAGAGTACACCCAAATTGATTTAATTGAGGGTTCATCCCTGAAGTTATCTTTTCGCCTCTAGATAAAGTTATTCTAATATGGGATTCATCAAACATTTCATTAGCTTTTAGAGTATGATTGCCTCTTTAATATTTTTTTTTGTAGGAATATTTTGGAAATCCATGCTTTTTGCAGACTCCATTAATCTGTTTAAATGTTTTTCTAAACAGAATAAACGCCCATTATATACTCGAATTCCTTCCCATACTGCATCCCCTCCTTGAGTTAGACTGTCAAAGACAGATATCTTAGCATTATCTCTGTGATATAGCTCTCCATTAATCCAAACTTTAATGTCTTTATTTCTACTGTCAAATTGTTGTAGCATAATTATTTTTAGATTTTAATTAAGTAATTAATGTACTTAAAAAGTAATATAAATTAAACTAAATATAAGAGCATCTTATAATTAATATTTTTTTTATTTAATTAACTGTTTAATTTTTCTAATCATAACAATTAATATTGCAGATAAAATTCCTAGAATAAATATTTTAGGTTCTGGTGGTTTCATTAAAAATCCATATGATAAAATAATAACTGCATTAAAACCCATCATAATCGAAACAATACCAATAGATTTTAGTGGGTCCTTATTTGCCCATCGTATCATTAAGTCGTTAAATGGTACTAATGGTATACATATTAAGATACCCATTAAAAATTCAATTATCATTTTATATTTTTTTTTCAAATCAACAATAATTTATTGAGAATAGAAATACATTTTTATTTTTTTTAGAATAATAGGAATACTTATCTCTTCGTATATGTTGTTTTTCTTTAAATTTGTTTAGATATAATTAATATTAAATGGAAATAGTAGGTTATGTTGGTGCAATAATTATTGGCGTTATTTTGGGTCTCATTGGTGGTGGTGGTTCAATTTTAACCGTACCAATTTTTGTATATATTCTTGGTATTAATCCTGTTCTTGCAACAGCATACTCTTTATTTGTTGTAGGGGCAACAGCTTTAGTTGGAGCTATTAGAAACGCTCAGAATCAATTAGTNGATTTTAGGACTGGTTTTATTTTTGCATGTCCAGCTTTTATTGGTGTATATATTGCTAGGAGATTTTTATTACCAGCTATTCCAGATGAATTATTTTCAATTCAGGGGGTGCTAGTTAATAAAGACATGGGTATAATGATCTTTTTTGCACTTATTATGTTTGTAGCAGCTTTTTTTATGATCAAAGGTAGAAATGAAAGCGAGCTTAGTGAAGTTGTGTCGTATAATTATCCAGTTNTTATTTTGGAAGGNTTAACAGTAGGNTTNTTGACAGGTATAGTTGGGGCAGGAGGCGGTTTTCTTATTATCCCTGCATTAGTTCTTTTTGCAGGACTTAAAATGAAAAAAGCTGTAGCTACATCATTAATGATTATTGCTATTAAATCTTTACTTGGATTTATNGGAGATATTCAGAATTTTGATATTGAATGGAACTTTCTATTATCATTTACAGCTTTTTCAGTACTAGGTATTTTTATTGGTATTTATTTTAGTCAATTTATTGAAGGACATAAATTAAAAAAANGTTTTGGATGGTTTGTTCTTGTAATGTCAATTTATATATTAGTAAAAGAAATTATATAGTTTAATAAATTCTTTTCAGATGAGTTGAATAATACTATTTTTGAATATTGTAATAAAATAAAATAAAATTAAAATTGAAAGTAGAACAACTATACACAAGCTGTTTATCACAAGGAGCCTATTATATTGAAAGTAATGGAGAGGCAGCAGTAATAGATCCATTAAGAGATGTTTCTCAGTATATCGATCTAGCAAAAAAATCTAATTCAAAAATTAAATATGTTTTTGAAACTCATTTTCATGCTGATTTTATTAGTGGGCATTTAACATTAGCTAATTTAACTGGAGCTAAAATTGTGTATGGTCCAAATGCAGATCCAGCGTTTCTATCTACTATAGCTAAGGATAATCAAATTTTTAAGATAGGTGATATTTCTCTTAAGGCAATACATACACCTGGTCATACATTAGAAAGTACTTCTTATTTACTTACTGATAAATCTGGAAAAGAGCACTGTATTTTTACTGGAGATACATTGTTTTTAGGTGATGTTGGAATTCCAGATGTTGCTCAAAGGTATATGGGGGTTTCAAAAGAAGAATTAGCTGGAACTTTATATGAATCAGTAAATACTAAGATTAAACCACTTCCGGAAGATATTTTAGTTTATCCCGGTCACGGAGCGGGTTCTGCTTGTGGTAAAAATATGATGAAAGAAACCGTTGATACTTTAGCCAATCAAAAAACTATTAATTATGCTTTAAATGGTTCTTTATCTAAAAAAGATTTTGTAAAACAATTGACTGATAATTTACCTGAACCTCCTGCATACTTTCCTTCAAATGTTAAGCTGAATCAACAAGGATATAAAGATATTTCTCAGGTAATAGCAGAAAGTAAAAAGCCACTTAACGTACGTGAATTTAAAGCTGCTCTTTCTAGCTCAGAAGCTATTGTTGTAGATGTTAGACATCAAGATGATTTTGCTAAAGCTCATATTCCAAATTCTATTTTTATAGGTTTAGATGGTGGTTTTGCACCATGGGTAGGTGCCGTTATTTCTGATATTTTTCAACCGATTTTGTTAGTTGTTGATGAGTCTAGAGAAGAAGAGGCTATCACTAGACTTTCAAGAGTAGGTTTTGATAATGTGATTGGTTATTTAGATGGAGGTGTCAATGCTTGGCAACAAGAAGATAATAAAGTTGCAAATGTTATTACTATTTCAGCAGATGATTTTCAGAAAAAAGAGAATCTAAATAAATTAAAGATATATGATGTTAGAAGAAAAACAGAATATTTATCAGAGCATATTATTAATGCTGAAAATGCGCCGTTAAATGATTTAGAAAATTATTTGTCTAAATTTAAAACTGATCAAGAAAATTATATTCATTGCGCTGGAGGATACAGATCAATGGTTGCAAATTCAATTTTAAAATCAAAAGGAATTCATAATTTAATTGATATTGAAGGTGGTTTTTCATCAATTAAGAATACAGATATTGCTACAAGTGAATATTTATGTCCTAGCACACTTTAAAAAAAATATTATGGAAAATATATCTAAAGAAAAATGGAAAAAATTAATCTTAGAAAATAAAGATGCTGTTGTAATAGATGTTAGAACTCCAGCTGAATGTTTAGAAGGAATGCAGCCTAATGCAAAACAAATTGATTTCATGTCATTGTCAGATTTTTTATATGAAGTAAATCAGTTAGATAAATCAAAGTCATATTTTCTGTATTGCAGAAGTGGTAATCGTAGTGGTCAAGCTTGTAGGTATATGAAAGAAAGTGGTTTTAATACTTATAATTTGATTGGTGGTATGCTTGACTGGGATGGAGATATAGTGTAAGTTTANATGNTAGATTTAAGAAAAAAACATTGGAATGATTTATATGCNTCTAAAAAAATTGAGGAAGTAAGTTGGTATCAAAAAGTTCCCCAAACATCNTTAGACTTTATCTTAAGTTCAAATATTTTAAAAAATGATCCTATTATTGATATTGGTGGTGGTGATAGTTTTTTGGTAGACTTTCTTTTAGGTAATAATTTTACTGACATTACTGTTCTTGATATTTCAGATATTTCAATTGCTAGAGCAAAAGATAGATTAGGAGCTCGAGCTGATGATGTTAATTGGGTAGTTTCTGATATTTGTAATTTTAATGTTAGTAGAGAATATGCTTTGTGGCATGATAGAGCAGTTTTTCATTTCTTGAAAGAACCAGATGAAACTAATCATTATTTACAAATAGTAAGAAAAGGAATTGCTGATAATGGAAAGCTTATTTTGGGAACTTTTTCTGAAAAAGGACCTGAAAGATGTTGCTCTCTTGATGTTAAAAGATATTCTACTAGCGATTTATCTGCGCTATTTTCAAAAAATTTTACTTGTGAGAATAAATTAAATACAATTCATAGAACCCCATTTGGAAAAGAACAGGCTTTTAGTTTTGTAGAACTAATAAAAAATAAATAAAATAATTTATGGAATTCATTTATAATCCTTGGCCATGGTATGTAGCAGGTCCGATTATTGCTATGATAATGGTTTTGTTAATAGTATTTGGAAAATCTTTTGGGATGTCTTCAAATCTTAGAACTATATGTGCTATTGCTGGTGCAGGTAAATATTCAGATTTTTTTAAATATGAATGGAAAAATCAGATCTGGAATTTAGTACTTGTTCTTGGTGCGGTAATAGGAGGTTTTATTGCTCATAATTATATGATGATTGATTATAGTATTGATCTGAATCANAAAACAATTGATGAACTTCAATCTTTAGGNATTAAAAATCCNGGAAGTTCTTATATGCCTGATGAATTATTTGGATTAGAAGCGNTAAGTTCACTATACGGATGGATTTATTTGATTTTTGGAGGAATACTAATTGGTTTCGGAACAAGATATGCGGGTGGTTGTACTTCTGGACATGCTATATCAGGCTTGAGTAATATGCAATTNCCATCTTTAATAGCTGTTATTGGTTTTTTCATTGGAGGNTTNTTAATGACCCATTGTATNCTTCCTTATTTATTATAAATAGATTTAATTTAAATACTTAAAAAACATATTATGAAATTTTTAAAATTTTTACTACTAGGAATTATTTTTGGAATTATTATGAGTAAGGCAGAGATTATCTCATGGTATAGGATTTATGAAATGTTTAGGTTTGAGTCTTTTCATATGTATGGGGTTATTGGCTCTGCACTTATTTTAGGTTTATTTTCTATACAAATGATTAAATTCTTTAATCTCAAATCTTATGATGGTGAAGAAATACACTTTACTCCAAAAGATAGAGGTGTTTNCAGATATTTAATAGGAGGTGTAATTTTTGGTCTAGGCTGGTCAATGACAGGTGCATGCCCAGGTCCTTTATTTGTTTTACTTGGAAAAGGAGTATGGCCAATTATACTTATTATACTAGGATCCGTTTTTGGTACTTTTCTTTACGGTTTATTAAGAGATAAGTTGCCTCATTAATATGTATGGAGAATCTATTAAAGAATATTATAAGAAAGAGAAGATCGGTATTTCCATTACAATTTAATGGCGAATTAGTTTCTAATTCAACTATTGATGAGATGTTATATAATGCAAATACTGCACCAACTCACAAAATGACACAGCCATGGCTTTTTAAAGTTTTTCATTCAGATTCTAAATTAAAATTAGCTAATGAAATTATTCGATTAAAATCTGATAACGAATTATCAGATCATATCAAAAATAATATAAATCTAAANTTCAAATTATCTAGTCATATTATTTGTATATGTATGAGTAGAGATAAAAATAANGCAATACCTGAATGGGAAGAGTTAGCTGCAACATCTATGAGCGTTCAAAATATGTGGTTGACATGTACATCATATAATTTAGGATGTTATTGGAGCTCTCCAGCTCTTATTAGTAAATTACATTCTTTTCTAAATTTAAAAGACAATGAAAAGTGTCTTGGATTATTTTATATTGGAAAATATGATAATCTTCCAGAAAGAAAAATTATTCGAGAAAGTGTTAACGACAAGGTTGACTGGATTTAATTTTTTGTTTTTTCTCTTGCTAAAAGTTTNTTAGAAACTTTATATGTTGCAGAATAAGTAAGCTCAGAATTTTTAGATTTTAACTCTGAAAATGCTTTTTTGTACCAACGTGGATCAGTAGCTTTCTTTTTCACATCTTCATGAGATACAATTGAATTAGACTTGCTATTTAAATACGCTTCTATTTTATAAATTCCAATTCCAAAATACTCTGATTTTTTGAGTACATTTTCAAAATCTATTTCTGAAAAAATATAAAAATTAGCTTGACCTGATTCTTTATTTAGATTCTCTAGATCATTAAATACATTTTTTTTTAAAAAATCTTCTTGTTGCATATTTATAGTTTTTTTCTTGAGTATCGTAAAGATATAAAAACCCACTGATTAGGGTGGGTTTATTTTTGGTGGNCCTNANGGTNNTNANTTCGAACTTTATATTTTAGAAAATTATTTAGTATAAGGTTCTAATCCTGCTACCACGACTGAAAAAACAAAAACCCACTCAAATGAGCGGGTTTCTTTTTGGTGG
>JGI24539J26755_10000225_pt1 | contig 26309 bp, 25 predicted proteins | sample NorSeaMetagenome_2_FD_26755 | JGI IMG/M metagenome (IMG submission 26755) | reverse complement strand
TCCAAGGGTCGGTCTGTTCTACCGTTAAAATGGTACGTGAGCTGGGTTTAGAACGTCGTGAGACAGTTTGGTCCCTATCTGCTGTTAAGTTGAAAAAAACATAGAGTCTTGCTTTAGTACGAGAGGACTGAGATAGACCAACCAATGGTCCGACGATTATAGTAATTTTGTAAGTCGTTAAGCTACGTTGGGAGCAGATAACTACTGAATTCATCTTAAGTAGGAAGCTACTCTATTTATTTTCTTATAAACGCATTCTAGACTAGAAGTATTATATATCTTAAATGAGAGGAATTTGAGTTCCGGAGTTTATTTTTATATAGCGTTAATATCTAATTAATTAAGTTAATGCACACGCTGTGCGCCTTTTAATAGCTAAAAGTTGTACGTTTGTACTTTTCTTATAACATGACTCTTAAATCCGTTACAAAGTTATCTGAACGCAGTACGTTTAAAAAAGTAAAATTTTATCAACTTTTAATTAAGTTACTTATCAAACAAGACATTGTTATGACGTCAAACTTTTGAAACCTGTTTAAAAACTATTTAATCCTTATGGATCTTCTTCCAAAAAGTTTCGTCTCAAAATACTCTCACTTACCTAAGAGTGTTGAAAATTCACGAAATATTTTACATAAAACAAGTAATTTGAAACTAGCTTCATCAATCCGACTCCTTAAAGTAAACTATTTTGACGCAGACAAAGGTCCAGAGAGTTTAATTTTATTTAAACTGTACTTAAAGCTAGCGTACAGTCAACCTTTTTTTAATGCTAAACAACATTTCTCTTACCGTCTTTTATTTAATAATTTTCATCCTAATGAGGTTGTACATTTAGATTTAGGTAAAGCTTTTTCTCGTTGGTTCTCTACCCATTCTTTATTAATTAATCTATTTTATTATTCCGTAAAGTTAGTTACCTTTGGGACTAAACTTTTAAGAGATGAGATTTTAGCTTTAAATTCTAGAACGTCTCCAATAAACATTCTTAACAACAACACTTTTACTAAATCGTTTTTTTTCTCTAGTGCTACGACAGGCCCTACGTTTGCGACCGGTTTTAGACGTCTTAATAGTTCCAAAGTTGAAAATGCTTTTATTTTAGATCTCGACTTTCATCGAAGAACAACCTTTTTTCTAAAAAGGAATAATATTTTTACTTTGGGACTTGTTCCAGCAAGTCAAGACCCTTGAGTTGTTGACCATCCTATACCAACTTTCAGCTCAACTATGTTAACTCAGTATTACTTCATTAAACTTTTTACTTATACTTTTTCGGTAGGTAAGAGTGCGTATTTTACGAATGTTAAGAGTCTTTGGTTTAAACTACTTTTTTAAAGCTTTAATGAAATTTTTAAATACTCCCTTTTATTTTCTACTGATTATCGCCTATTCGTTTTACCAACCTTTAAGTCTTCACTGTGCAAGTTTAAAACTTTCAATCTCTACCCTTGTTCGTGCAAAAACGTTTTTTTGAAAAGTTGCAAATTACGCAGACTCTTATTGATTCCTTTATTGTGGTAAATCATTGCTTCATACCCCCAAAAATCTTTAAGAACTTTTAATACTCTGGAAGCTAGCTTAATCGGTAAAGCCCTAAACTTTGGATTTAGTGAGTATAGGTTCGAGTCCTATGCTTCCAATTTAATGAATACACCAACCCCTTACGTTTACTTTTTAAACCAGTTAAAATTTGCTGCTGCTAAGAAAAACTACTTTTTTATACTTAAGGCTCATCAGCGAGTCCAACCTCTCTTAAAACTGTTTTACCGACTTAACATCATTCGGCGTTTTACTTTTAAATCACCTTCTCTCCTTTACGTATTTCCTACCTATAATCGTGTAAACAAGCCAATCCCTTTTATTAAAAGTTATTATAGGTCTGTTAATCCTATTCGAATTAAAAAACATTCGTTATTGTTGATGAGACGTTCGTTAGGGTCGACAACACTTATTCTAGAAACAAGTCGCGGAGTTTTAACTCATCGAGAAGCATTGTCCGCAGGTGTCGGCGGGACTTTAATTTTTATTGTCTATTAACCTTCCCCTCAGTTTTCTACTTTTACATGATAAACTATGTGCCGTTTCGTTTTTTTTCAATAGACCTTAACCTAAAAATTCGCTTTACTAATATTAATTTTTACGCTTCCCCAACTTCAATACTTTTTGTTTTACGTAAACGTGTAAATCTTATCTTTTTCTTCTATGCAGGATNGTTCTTACTTGTACACACTGTAGTTTAATTTAGTTATGATGTTCGTCAAATCTGCAAAACTTCTAGGGCTCGCTTTAGTGTTTTTCCCAATTACTGGATGCGCAATCGGAACCGGAATTTTATTCGCATCCCTTTGTAAAGCTGTTGCTTATAACCCAGAAGCTGATAGAGATATTTTCATTTACGCAATTCTTGGATTTGCTTTAATTGAAACTTTCGCTTTCATCTTAATCGGAGTTGCTGGACTAATTCTAGTTTTCTAGTTTAAGACTTATTTTAATGAAACTTTCCTATNCTTCGTTGCAAATTTTTTTAAATAACTTTAGTACTTTTTCCCACTTCTTTTTCAAACTAACTACTTTTTTGAAAATTACAACTACTAAACTTTCAACAATTTTTAAAGAGACTATTGGGGACGGTTACTACTTACTTATGGGACTGTTTTTAGTCTTTTCTGCCGACGCTCTTGTTATCGATGATGAACCTTTGTGAGAACCGATTGAGTGAAGTATGGTTCAATCGTGAATTTTATTTATTTTTATGTTTGGNTGAATCGCTGAAAACTTAATCGTCAGCCGGTATGGGAGTTATACTGGAAGAGATAAACGAGTTTGATTTGCCTGATATAAAACTTTTTGATTAATCGATATGTGGTATGTTTTAAGTTTCGGTGCAGCCACTTTGTTTGTTATCGTACCGTTTTACTATGAAACAAGTTATCTTATGTGTTTTACGTTATCATGATGAAATTGATATTCGAGAGTATTTTTTTTCAAGTTCATCTTACTTTATACCTGAATACTTTTCCTTGCTTATTTATTACAAATTAACTTAAGATGNTTTAATTGAAAAAAGGTTTTCTTACTTGTTTTAACGATTAACTTGTTCCTTTCTTACCTACTTTACACTCATTTTTTCATGTCCTTTTTCAGTTATTTTACGAACTCTAACTGGTACAACGATACCCGAATGGTTGATTATGTGCAAATAAGTCATGAACCGAATAAATGGTCTTGAGGTAATAAAAAGCGAGACCATTTCTCATACCACCACTCTAGTTCAGTCTTTTGATTTAAGAACGATGGGCCTATGGCAGCTTCGTTTATGATGTTCCACTTCTTCTTCTTCTTTTCGTTATTAGCACTATCTCTTTATTGGGTTGTTCTGTTAAGACGAGTTTATGTCACTCAAGAAGTTACTTATACTTATACAACTTATGCGGTCTCTTCCTTAAAACAATTCTTTTATTTCTTCCTTTTACTTTACTTGTTTATTTTTATGAGTTACATTGTAACTTATTGACGATTCCCTGCTGAATACTTCTTTCTTTTAGGGTCTTATTCTTGATTTTCTAACCTCTTTTTAATCGCACAAGATTATTTGTGGTTTATTTGAAATATTTAGTTAAACAAACTTTAGCAGGATTCTTACGACGTTTGTAGCATATAAATTTTAGCTCATGAGTGAAAGTGGATTACTAATTGCCTTATTTTCTGTATTATTTACCTTGTTCGTTGTTTTAACTGAACGAAAACTTCTGGCTTATGCGATGCGACGAATGGGACCTACGTTAATGGGTCGAAACGGTGCTTTTCAAATTGCCTTAGATTTATTCAAACTTTTAACAAAAGAAATTTTTCTAGTTCCTCGTCCAACCACGGCTCTAGCACCTGTTTTTTTAACCTTAACCTACGCGTGTCAATTATTATTTTCTCAAAATTTTATATGAGGACCGTCCATGATGATTTTTGAAAATTTAGATTCCATGATACTATACCACTTAATTTTGATACTTTTTGGTAACATTTTTTTTACCGTTGTAGGTCTTTTAAGTCAATCACGTTACGCAATTATAGGAACGGTACGAGGTTTGGTTCATGTTATTTCGTTAGATATTTTTGTCACGATAGTGTACTCTCTATTGGTTTTCAGTTCTCAATCAGCGAATTTTCACGATTTTGTCTTATCACAAAACCTTTACTGATTCTTCTTTCTTTACAGTCCTATAGCATCAAGTTTTGTACTATTGTTTTTACTTGAATCTAAGCGAACTCCTTTTGATCATGCTGAAACTGAGTCCGAAGTTGTTGCTGGGTACGCAGTAGAATATAGTGGACCAATGTTATTAATGATCTATTTAGCTGAGTACTTACATTTAGTTATCTCTTCGATACACTTTATCCTATTCTTTTTGGGTGGATGATTTACCCTTGAATACTTTTGATTCTTGCCACCTGTTTTCCTCTCTTCGCACGATAACTCGTACTGATTTGTATTATTTAGTAGTCGTACTTGAATTTAATAGTATGTTTAACTCTTTTGAAGATTTTTTCCTAATTTTATACGACCATCTTATTGTTTGGTATTACTTAATTTACATATTCTACTAACTTTAATAGGTTTTATTACTGATTTATTCTTTAGTTAATTACTTGAATTACTTTTTTATAGTATTCTGTATCTTCTTACTTTATAATTTCTCCTTTTTAATTTATGGATTTTCTTGACTTCCCGATATCGTTACTAGATTAAATTTAAACGATAGCTTGTTAAACACTTACCACTTCTTGTGAGTAACAGCTTTGTACTTAAGTCCATTTTATTTTATCCTGTTTACTCTTTTCTTTTTCTTTACGTACCCGTATTTAAATCTCTACTACGCTACTATCTGCTCTATCTTTTACTTAGTGTACAGTACTGAAGTACTAGACTTTTTAGTTTTTAATTTTCAAGAATTGACTGGAAATAATGTTTTGCTTCAGTTTAATACGCTTCTAGTAAATAACTTAAATAAAACACATCCCTTCATATTCTACTCTGGTACTCTCCTACTTTTTACCTTAATTATAAGTTTTTACTGATCGAGTTTTAACGTTCCAAAGTTTTCACAAACAGAAAAACTGAAAAGTTTTTATAATCTCCCTTCGTTAATTTTTTTTGTCTCAACGGTTGCTTTGTTTTTAGGAAGTTGGTGAGCGATTCAAGAAGGTACTTGAGGTGGTTGATGAAATTGGGATCCTTCCGAAACTTTTGGGTTACTCTTTACGTTAACAGCGTTAATTAGTATCCACACACCACTTTTTCACGACGTTTTAATAAACTTTCAACTAAAACTTAAAATATTAACTTTAGTATTAGTCTTTTCTTACTTCTTTATTCAGTTAAATTTTGATCTTGTTTCACATAATTTTGGAGCAAAATTTTTCTATTTTTTTAATAACAAACTTTTTTTTAACGTTCTACTAATTTTACTTATCTACCAACTAACTACATTCTTATATCAAATAGTTTTTAGGTTAGGATTAAAGGGCTTACTTCAAACTAAACATGAGAAGAATAGGTTTAGTTTTAATTGACTGGTTGACACGTTTAAACTAATTCCCTTTTCAGTAATTTTAACAGTAATTTTAACTAGCTTTTCACTTCTTTTCAACTACTTTATCTGAAATTTTTTGAATTTCAACCTTCTTAATTTCGACATAAACCGAGGTACGTTAAATGTTAGTTTCGTAATAATTTTAGGTTTATTCGTATACCGGTTCGATAGTTTTACTCTTCCCATTTCTTTAGTAACCTGTTTAGGGTCTCATAACTTCCTATACCTTTTATGGTACAACGTTGTAAGTTGAAAAAATTCTGTTACGAAATTACATAATTTATTAATACTTTTACTTGTTGTAAACTTATTGAACTTAAATAGCAGCTTCATCCTCTGACACCTCTATTCTTTTTCCGAAAATTTATTGTTAGAAAACGGTTTTTTAACACCATCTTCTAGCATATTTACTTGCGACTACGTCTTTGTTGAAAAAAGTTCTCTTTATAAAACGTTTTCCTTAGAGTGGTTTTCAGCGTGAAACTTCTTTCTATATTCGAACACTCCAGTATCCAACACTTTTTTCCTTACTTTTTCAAATTCTGTATTAATGAACTTTTATGAACTTTTTGATTTAGCGAACACTTGCTTTATTCTTATAGAAAACAATTTTACAACCTCTTTACCTACTTTACTTGTTGGATTTCTAGCTTACTATGTTAAAATGTTATTTACTACTAGTCAACAAAATTTTTATTAACTTTGTTTAACTTAGCACTTTCTCAACCTATCGATTACACCTTTTTATCTCATTCCATAATGTGAAGTTTGTCGTACTTTTTTGTATACACCTACCTTATTTTTATTATGTCAGTACTCCTTTATTTAATTTCTAACTTAAAAGATTACGTCAATACCCCTAGCTTGAAAAACTTTAGTAACTTCTCCTTTTTAACAGGATTTGATTTAGCTCCACTTTTATTTACTCCCCTAATTTTAATTCTTTATGTCCTTTTTACTTGAGTTAGTCCAGTTGTTACGGGTTGATTTGGTCACTTAACGTTTACTCCGTTTCAATTTAAAGTTAATTTTATTTTACTCACTTTTTTTTANTTAATCCTCATAGCCTATGTGTCAACCTTTTATTATTCTTCACAAGAAGTTTATGATTTTATGATCGTTGTCTACAATTTCTATTTATGAATAATGTTACTTTTTTTATCTAATAATTTATTTACTTTTATTTTTTTCATGGAGATTCTTTCAGCTATTATTACATTATTATTGGTAAGTTCGGTTTTCTCATCTGTATATTTTTATAATAACTTAAGTTTAACGTTAAACAACTATTTTAACACAACAACCCCCTTTGCCTTTTTACAGACTTTAGTATTTTTTTTTTGAATCTCATTGATAGCCTCCTTAAACCTTTTCGTCTTTTTAATCTTACTTTACCTTAAATTTCTAACATTTGATTGATTCCTTTTAGAGTCAATTTTTTCATATGTTATAGCATCCGGTAACATTAAAGGTATTTTTTACATTGCTTTGGGGTGAACTAACTTCCTATTTTGTATCTTTTTAAAGTGCGGAGTCGTTCCGTTTTATTTTTGAAAACCTATTTTTTTTAAAGGTGTACCATTACATGCCTTACTTTTNTATATAGTTTTTTACTATTTTACGGTTATCCTTTTTTTCTTACACTTCTTCATTGTCTACCTTAANGACCTTTTTTACTTTAATACAGCAGTAAACTTAATTATTTTAGTTATCGGATTAATTTTTTTAATGTTCATTGTCTTAGAGTCTTATTATGTTAAGTCGTTCTTAGCTATCAGTAGTATTATTAACACGGTTTTTGTTTTTTTAGCTATGACCGGTTTTAATATTACGGATTTTTCCCTCTTTCTTTAAGAGTANAGGTTGTTTATCTTTGGCAGTTTTAAAAAGTCCTAAAAATATTAAAAAAAAACATCAATGAAAGTTAAGATTTTCCTTAAATAACACTAAGTACAAGTACGTTGATAGAGAGAAAGTTANGACTCAGTCATTCAGTCGAACTACTCGTTCTTATAAAACTAATACTTTTAACCTAATTTACAACTCCCTCTTACTCAGTTAATTGTTTTGACTTGACCTTTGCTTCCGATGTTTACGAAATTATCACAATACTTTGAGTTTATATGTTTATTTACAATATAAGCCTCTTTACGCTTTTTTACACCCTTTTTCAATTAACAAGTCTTGAAACGAAAACTCTTTTTTCTTTTGCCGATTTAGGATCTTCAAACTTGCTTACTAAAATCCTCTCTTTAACTATTTTATCGATGGCTGGAGTACCTCCTCTTTGAGGTTTCTTTACAAAAATTTTAATTTTTGTTGCGTTAACTAACTCTAAATTCTTCTTCTTTTTCCTTCCGTTTTTTACCGTACTTATGACTAGTCTGTACTTTTATATGCAAAACTTACGATTCCTTAATTCTCAAAGTTTGACTGATTTTGCAACTATCTCAGATTTACAGGTGCGTATCACACCCTCTTATTACTCTTTCTGCTTCCTTTCATTGTTCTTCATCATTTTCGGATCCTTTTTTACTGAGGATTTATTCCTACTCTTTTACTGACTTTTAATTTAATGTTTTTATTGTTTATACTTGTTATTACAACCTCGTAAATTTACTTTTAAATCAAAACATAAGCAACGTCGTGCGTCAAGGTTTGCCCTCGACTCTTTATCCTACGGGGACTCGGGATTAGTTACGTTAAGCCCTTTACGTTTACCGGCAAAACAAATTTTTAAGATTAAAATATTTTTGAAAAAAGCTATTAAGCGTTCAGATTATACGAAGCGTCTTGTTTGATTCAACGCCTTCCCTCACTTACCTTTAAGTCGAAAAGCTAAAGGGGTGCGTATGGGAAAAGGTACAGGTAAATTAGCAACTTGGTTTTCACAGCTTTACGGTGGTTCTGTCATTTTTGAATTTAAAAATTTAAGACCCGGCCGAGCAACCCACTTCTTTAACCAAGTTCGTTATAAATTACCTACAAAAACTACCATAATTTCGCCAACATTAAAAACGTTAAAACTTAATTCTACACGTAAAGTTAACCCTAAAATGACTACTTTTTGATAATTAATTAATTTTGTTCTGATTCGGATATATTTATTACACTATTTTTATTTTCCTCTCTTTCCTCTCCTTAATGTATTTTTATCGTCTTATTTTTATAAACATTTTTTATAGAACAACATTCATTAGTGTCCTTTCAAAAGGGGTTTTAGGTTTTTTCCTTTTCTTCTTGTTTGTCGCACTTTTTACAGTTTTTACTTTACTAGATGTTTACACAGCCTTTAACATAACATTAGCCAGTAATCCAATTTCTTTACTATTTTTTACAATAACTCCGTCTAATTACATCTGAAACTGTTACAACCTAAACTTAAATCTTGTCTCGGTTTATTATTTCCCGTTTATTTATATCTTCGTTGTGGTAACAGTTATTTCCATCCTTTCATGCTTAGCTTATAACGTAAATGAGGTTTCCGCATTTACCTTTTACGTAACCCTTATTCTGATTGCGGGGTATACGTTATTCTTTACCGATTCTATTATATTATTTTTTTTTGCGTACGAGATGTTATTAATTCCGTCTTTCTACATTTTATATAACTTTGCTAAAACTCGTCGCTGTGTTGAAGCGGCTTACTTAATGTTTTTCTGAACACAATTTGGGGCACTTTTTTTAATCTTCGGTTTCTTATACTTATTTTTTATTTGCGGGACTTCATCCTTTTCTGCTATCACTTTAACTTACTTTACGTTACCAGAGGTAAACTTTTTACTCACCTGTTTATTTATAGGATTTGGGGTCAAGTTACCGGTTTGACCATTTTATGGTTGACTTCCAAAGGCTCACGTCGAGGCTTCTACAAACTTTTCAATTTTCCTAAGTGGGGTTCTTGTCAAATTCGCCTTTTTTGGTTTATTAAAGTGTTTAATAGTTATCCAACTAGAACCTACCTTTTACTACGTCTATCCTTTTTTAGTTATTGGGATTGTAGACGCTGTTTTTAAACTTTTTTATCAAATTGATCTGAAAAAACTTGTTGCTTATTCGACCGTAGTTGAAATGCATTGACTAGCTATTTGTGTATTAAGTGGCCACTCTCCGTTAATGTTAGCAAGTTTTGCAATGTTGATTAGTCATGCGCTTTTATCGACAAATTCTTTCCTACTAGTCGACGCTATAGGTCGTCGATTTAAGACCCGATTGATTACTGAGGTAAGTGGTGTAAACTTTTTATGTCCTAAACTCTTTTTAATTAGTTTAGTTAATTTACTTATTTTTTTAGGTTTTCCTGGTTCCATTATGTTCGTCTCTGAAATACTTTTCTTTAGTTTTTTCTTTGATCTTTTCCCTTTAGTCTGTCTTTTTTTAACCGTTTTNCTNTATTTAATTGGTCCGACTTTTTTTTTCCGAAGTTGAGTAAACGTATTATTTGGAACTTCCTTGTTTTTTAATAAAACAGTACCAGTTGATTTAAACCTTAAAGAGTTATTACTGTTTGGAGGTTTAATTATTTTAATGTTTTGATTAGGTATTACTTGACAATCCTTCCTTTTTTAACATTTTTTTTGTTTGTTTTTGGCTACTGCTTATCAAGCTTCTCGACGAAAATTTTTATATGAAAAAAAACACGCTTCTCGAACCCCTGCGTTAAAAAAATGCCCTCAAGTTAAAGGGATTATTACAAAAGTAGTTACTATGTCACCCAAAAAACCTAATTCTGCAATGCGTCATGTTGCAAAAGTTAAATTAAACAACGGGCTTCGACTTACTGCACGGGTCCCTGGAATCGGTTACATTTGTTCTCGATACAATAGGGTTTTAGTAACCGGTGGTAGAGCAAACGATTTACCAGGAGTTGGTTATACCTTAATCCGTGGTGTTTACGATTTTTCCCCTGTTGTCTCAAAAAAACTTAGACGTTCTGTTTATGGAGTCTCAAGACCTGATGGTTATACTAAATATGTTCGTAAATCTTTACGTTTAGATCGATAAAAAGTATTTAATTAAACAACCAAACCCTTTATTTTAGTTTATTAAGGGAATATTACGAAATGATCTTACTCTAACTCCTTAACTAACTTCACTCTTGCCGACTATAAACCGTTAAAGGTAGTAGGTTCTGAAGAAAACTTTAAAGCTAATGCTTACATTCGTTTTAAGATTTTCCGTGTCTCTAAATTTAAACGTCGTATTAATATGCGACGAAAACGCTTCTCTAACTGAATCCCTTACCTTAACGTTTTAAGCGATTGATCGACAGAGTACCGTTTTTTTGCACGTCACGCTAAATTAACTCTTAACTCAAACCTTTTAAGTTACTCCTATTTAACCTTTAACCCTTTAAGAGTTAGCTCGACGTCACGAGAATTTATAAACTCTTTTTCTAAGTACAAAGGTGCAAGTCATTTAAATATATTTTATTCATACTTTAATCAGACTCATTCTAATAAAGTAAACTTATCGTTATTTAAAAATTCGGCTTTACTCAGNGTTAATTCAATTACCCCTCTTTCTTTAACACCTGAACCGTCTCTCTTTATACCTTATCTTCAAGCTCAAACTAATTTATATTCTCCAANCGNTACAGACGTAAAGCATGATTGTTTAAATTTGATACAAAATTTAGGAATTATTTATCAACTTTCTTACAGTAAAGAGCTTTACAAAGTTACAACTTTACTTTGTTTAAAGTTTACCTTTAATGGTTAAAATTGTTTATACCTGTCTCTCTTCTCTCCTAAAACATCGTTTACTTTAAAATATGCTAGTTCAGCTACGTGGAGAAAAGTTTTTATTATGACTGAAAACAAAATCCATCGAACTAAACAAAAATGTATCTACGACCGATCTTCTACAATACCTTTAACGTTTGTAGGTCTTAAAACAAAAGTATACACAGGAAAATCTTTCCACAAACGCCTAATTAATCGTTGAATGGTAGGTTTTAAATTCGGTGAGTTTACTTGAAATCGCCACCTCGCACTTTTTAAAGCTAAAAAAAAGAAAAAAGGTAAAAAATAAACCCTTTATGTAATGAAACTTGAATGAATATCTACAAAACTATTGTCCGTTATTGCTTGAGCGCGTGCAGGTTCGCTGTGACCATTAACTTTTGGTTTAGCTTGCTGTGCGGTAGAAATGATGCACTCTGCTATGAGTCGGTATGACATGGATCGTTTCGGAATAATTTTCCGAGCCTCCCCTCGACATTCCGATTTAATTATTGTAGCAGGAACTTTAACAAATAAAATGGCTCCTACACTACGTCGACTTTATGAACAACTTCCCGATCCTCGCTGAATTTTATCGATGGGAAGTTGTGCAAACGGTGGAGGTTATTATCATTATTCTTATGCTGTCGTGCGCGGTTGTGACAGAATCATTCCAGTTGATATTTATGTCCCAGGATGTCCACCAACGGCAGAAGCTTTACTCTTCGGTCTAATCCAACTTCAAGGAAAAATTGGATTTTTACTTTCTGACTTAAATACTTCAAATGAGTGGTACGGAGGCGATCATATTTAATGCTCTAATTAACTTTGTTTTTAAAAAAATTTCACGTTACTTCTAATGCCTCACGTAATATAGTTAAACAAAAAATGAAGATCAATATTTTATTACTTAAACTTAAAAACTTTTACAGAAAATTTTCAAACGCGGGACGAAACAATACCGGAAGGCTTGTTTGTCGGCGAAAATCTTCTTTAAAACATAAATTAAAAACACCTTTAATTAATTATACTCCTCGTACTAATTTAATTTTTTTTGTTATGGGCCTAAAGTTAATTCCGTACTCTAACAAATTAACCGCCCTAGTTTATAGTCTAAATGGGGGCGTAAGCTTTTTGCAATTAAACGAGAATTGACAAATGTTTACGTTTATTTATAATAAAACTAAACGACCGTTTTCGTCAAAACTTTTTCCTAATCCTACCTACTTTTTCCTTTATCAGTTACGAAACAATCTAAAAATCTCTTTACTCGAGATTATTCCTGGTCGGGGGGCTCAGTATGCACGAAGTTCGGGGACTAAAGCTCATTTAATTAAAGTCGATATGAGTTCCCATACGGCGTTAGTCAAGCTCCCGTCTGGGGTTCGGAAAATTTTTTCGGCTTACTCTTTGGTTATGTTTGGTGCAGTGTCCTTAAAAAANAAGAGATTACTTCGTAATACTCGTTCTGGGTATTGACGTAATTTTGGTGTAAATTCAAGAACTCGAGGAGTCGCTTGTAATCCGCACGACCATCCTCACGGTGGTCGTACTAAAGCTATTAAGTATCCAAGAACACCTTGAGGTAAAACAACTAAATTTAAATAATTTGAAATTTGAACATGTATTAACAGTTTACTGAAAAAACAACTTTTTATTCAACGGGACTCTAGTCCCCTTTGACACATCTCTTAAGTACTTCTTTACAAATGTGGGGGGTATACAAAAATCTTTCAAAAACCTTCTTATTAAACGTTTTGAAATGTACCAAACAATTTTAATGCCACAAACTCTCCTACCCTTTTATGGGAAAGAGGCTTTACGTGCTACTAACCTTTTATTGGCACAAATCAGTAGTATAAATAAACCAACTTCGGAATTAACACGAATAAACCTCATCCGTCTTTATTTAACAAAAACTTTTCGAGGTAGAGGGCAAGCTTTAGGTAAACCGGTTCGCGGTCAAAGAACCTGATCTAATGCTTGAACTGCTTATTCNTCTAATAGGGTACTAAAAACTTATATTTCTGAGACGCAGTATTTAAAAACTAAAGACTTAAAGGAAGAAAAAGTGGACTATAAAAAGTTGAAACGTAAATTTAAAAAAAAAATTAAAAAGGTTAGTAATATTGACTTATCTGCTAAAAAAGCTAAAAAACTGGAAACAGTTTGGTTTTAGTACCTTTTACATATATATTTAGTCTTCATGTTAAAATATAAAAATCGATTAACACCTAATGTTCATACGTTACAAAAGTTTGTAAATTTTTATAAGACTAAAAGCTCTTTAACAAATTCACAAACCTTAGTTAATTCAAAAATCTCCTCTCTATGACTTATACACAACCTTCACTCTAATCAACCATCGTTTAAGTCAATTTTTCAAAATATTAACTTAATTGTAACTAGAAGTTGATCAATGAAAAACTTCAAGCCTCGTCTAAAAACCCTTATAAAAAAAAGACATATAACAACTTTAACCCAGGCTTTGTTGTTTAGTAAAGAGGTTATATGGGCATCAAAATTCCAAGATAAATCTTTAATAACCCCTTATACAAAATTTTTTAATCCTACATGAGCCCTTATAGGTAAACCCTTTAATCCGAAAGAGTCCTACTTCTTCACGTCTAAGTTCCACAACCCTACACGACCTTACTTAAATCACTTCTTTCCGAAAACTGTTTTGAAAACACGTTTTTTAAATTCGTTAAAGTACAGGCTACTAGGTTTAAATAGTAACTCGTTACAAAGTTCTTTACAGCGGAAGGGTTCTACCAAAGACACGTTTGGAGGTCCTGTACCTTTTACAAATAAGCGCTACCTAAAACCTTACCTTTTTACTAATAAGTCAAAATCTGAGACACCAACTACATTTATTTCTTTCCTTTCAGGAAGCTCGCTTTTGTTATTTAAGCGGTCTAAAAAAAAATTTATTCGACGCCGTTTCCGTTGGTCTGGTTCGGTAAGTAAAAAAGGTTTCGATCGTCAAAAGTTTATGCATCACTTTCAGACTAACGTAAACCTTTTTTTAAGTAACGTTCGTACATCTAGTTTTAGAGGTATAGAGAACGTTCATCTTAACCTTGAATCACACCTTAAAAAAATACAACCTTTATTATCTACGAAGTTAATAACATCTACGCAGGTCAGGGTTGCTTCACCTATCCGCAGAGAAAGGATTAACTCACTGGGATCTATTTTCCAAACTGTATTCCACCTTCTTAGATTTACACAAGTTTCTAAAACTCGACCTTATCGATTTGCTAACCTCCTTTATTTGTATCGTCGGTTGAGGTATATTAATTGAAATCAATTATCACGTAAGTCTTCCCTAAGTTGGGTTAAAGCAGGCTTACTGCGGAACAAGATTACGTCGAAATCACGGGTTTTAGGCAGATTTAATGGTCTTAACATTTTTAGAGCAAGCTTTTTAACACAAACTTCTCAAACAACTTTTTGTGTCCGACCCTTTTTGAAAAAGAATTCCTCTAAATCTTTCAAAGCGAAACTAATTAAACGGTTTAAGTTTCATGAAAAACGCTCAAAACTTACTTTTTTTCGTGTAAAGACTCCAACCCGACGTAAGATGATTGCAAATTTAGCAAAAGTACGCAGACAAGGTAAATTTTTTTTGAAAAATAACGTAAAAACGTTTTTATCTCGCCCTCAGCGTTGAGGACGTAAAAAATTACGACGCCTTTTTTTACGACGTTCCCTTAACTCTATTACTCTCGTTTCGAATTTGTTTAAGTCTTTCCCTTTTTGTAGGTCACCTCGTAACTTCACTAAATCTTTTACTAAATCAAACTTTTCCTACTTCAATCAGAAGTTTGTTTGAAGAAGATACGTCAAATGAAAAAAAGTTAAACATTTTAGACGATATTCAAGTAAGAGGACGTTATTTCTAAAAAAACTTTCAAAGAAGTTTTTAGTAAAACTCTCGACTCAAAACAACAATTTTTTGAATCGCTCATCTCTGCAATGACGCAAGCGAAAACTTACACGTCGTTTATCGATCCGATTACGTAATACTTGATTTACAACTACCTCGTTAGGTACTACCTATTTACTTTCTTCTTCGTCGTACGAACTTCGTGAAGGTAAAGTTAATAGTATTTTACTGAATTCCAAACCAGAGGTTAGCTTACGGTCGGCTTATAACATCCACTTTATCCTTCCATCTTATGGATTTTTATTCATCACTTCAGGTACCGTCTTTGATTCTCAACGTCGGCAAGTTAATAACTTAATAAAAAAAGAAATGAACTCTTTTTTTGTTTTAGCTGATTTAAAAAATTTTATGGTTAGTAAATATAATGAAATATCTAACGATTATAATCAATTTTTTAACTTCTCACCATCAGTTGATAGCGGTAAGTACTCGTCGGTAGCTTTTACGGAACGTACAACTTCATTAACTTTTTTAGTAAAGCAGTACGGTTTAGAATATGATGAGACGAAATATGAAGATACTTTATCGGTCCGTAACTATGATCCTCATATCCCTAGAATTCGTTTTAAGCCTGGTCACTCCCGTATTTGGCGAAGAGCCCGAGCAGGTATTAAAGAGTATTTTGAGGTAAGGTTTCGGTACCAACGCCGTTTAACTAGATTTCTACCGCATTTTTACAGCGCAAGTCACGTTGCTTTGCATAAAGCGAGAGAGCTTCAACTTGGTAGTCTTTTATTAGCATCACTTTTTGCACCTGATATGAAAACAGCTGTAGAATTTTTAGACTCAGGTCTAATTTACTTAAACGGGATTGTTGTTTCAAACGAGAAAATTTTCCTCGTTAAACATGATTTACTGCAAATGCTTATTTCGTTTAAATACTACATATTATTTAAATGATTAACGAATTGGGAACGAACCAAAAGTACTCACCTTAACCGGCTTGCTTACGTAAGTCGTTTAAAAACCAAACGAACGTTTAGAAAACGTTTACCTAATTGAGTCGTACGACGAGTTTCTTACGGGTACGACATTCCAAAGTATTTAGAAGTTGATTACTTAACTTTATCCGCCTTTATTCTTTACGAACCTTTCTTATCAAATGATTTCAATCACCTATTTCAGAAGTTTTCTCGTGGTAACATTTATAAAAACTACAATTGAAAATATATTACGTAATTATACATATTTAATAAGATGAAATCCGGTATTTTTAATTTTTGACAACCCAACCTTCTTCAAAATTCATTATCTGAACGATCTGTCAAAAGTTTTACACTAAACTTTGGACCTCAACACCCCGCTTCTCATGGAGTACTTAGATTAGTTGTTCAACTAAATGGAGAACTTGTTGAAAGAGCCGACCCTCACGTCGGTTTTTTACATCGTGGTACTGAAAAACTAATGGAAAACAGAACATATTTAAAAGCTTTACCTTATTTAGACCGACTTGATTACGTCTCTATGATGACCCAAGAACACGCCTTCTGTCTTTCGATCGAATCGTTACTTAAAACTGTTTCTCATACAGCTTTGTACGTACAAATCCGAGTCTTATTTGATGAGTTAACTCGGGTTTTAAACCACCTTTTAGCTTTNTCAACTCATTCATTAGACGTNGGTAATATGGCTCCTGTTTTTTGGGCGTTTGAAGAGAGAGAACGCTTAATGGAATTTTATGAGCGTGTTTCTGGGGCACGAATGCATGCAGCCTTTTACCGACCTAACGACGTTGATTGAACTGGTNTAAATTATCAATTCTTTTTAGACGTTGCTTTATTTGCTAGAGATTGTTTTAAATCTCTAACGGAAATCTTCACAGTTTTAGCAACTAATCGAATTTGGAAATCAAGACTCGTCGGAGTAGGAGCTGTTAATCTAACAGATGTTACGTCCTACGGGTTAACCGGTCCTGTAGCTAAAGGTTCAGGAGTTAAAAAAGACATTCGATTTTTAAAATCGGAAACGTATGCTCACTATTGATTTTTATCTATTCAAGGTTATTTAGGTCGAAATGGTGATAGTTACGACCGTTTTTTAGTTCGTTTAAGGGAGATGTACGAAAGTATTAATATAGTATTTCAAGTACTGAACAACTTAACAACTTTAGCATATTCGAATACTTCGAATACTGAAAACACTGAAAATTTTAGTAATTTTTTCTCATTCTTCGACTTACTTTACACTCAAAAGTTTAACAAACTTAATTACAACACGAAATATAGTTCGATGGAAACTTTAATCAACCATTTTAGACACTATAGTTCTGGTTTTGACGTCTATAAAGGTTTTGCTTATAGATCTGTTGAAGCTCCAAAAGGTGAGTTTGGGGTTGCTTTAATTTCTGATGGGACTACAAATCCTTATCGATGTAAAATTAGAACTCCTGCTTATCATCACATGCAAGTCATGCCTCGTATGGTTCAAGGTCATTATTTCGCAGATTTAGTAACAGTATTAGGTTCCATAGATATCGTTTTTGGAGATGTAGATCGTTAATTATCTAAAATATTAGAGGAAACCGGCAAATTGAATGAACACGACTTGATAAATTTAGACGTCATTTTTACGTAAAATACGAAATAAAAAAAATGATACATAAAACAATAGCTACCAACAAAACAGTCCCGCTTGCTTACCGATTTTTTCTTAAATTTAAAATATCCTCGACGATTACTACAACTTCGTTGACAAAACACCGTAACCGGTGTGTAGTTTCTGGTCGAACTTATAACGTTATTCGAAAAGCTCAATATTCACGTTTCGTTTTTCGAGACCGGTCAAACTTCGGTTATTTACCTGGAGTAAGTCGATTAAGTCGATAGTTACAACTCTTGTTTATCTTTGGCAACTTTCCTTCCCTTTTTATGTGATTTAGAACTATTACTTAACAATAATTTAGCAACCACCTGCGACTTTGTATACCACTTAGGATCTAAACAAAACTTATCTAATTTGTTTGCTTCTTATGTAGATAATATTAATTACCCATATTCAACTGGATTCTCTTTTACTTTCACGATTAAATTAGTAGCTTCCCTCTCCTTTTTAATTTTAATCCGTGGTGGGGTGCCTAGGTACCGATACGATATTTTAACTAAACTTGGATGAGTTAAGTTCTTAGGTTTTGTTTTAGCAACATTTATTTTAACTTTAGCAACCTTTTTTTTCTGATAAAACCTAAACTGGTGTTTGTAGCTCAATGGTGGAGCGCTAGGTTGTGGTTCTAGAGGCTGCGAGTTCGAGTCTCGCCAGATACCCTACATGCTAAATTCAGCATCCCTATAAATTCAGCAATGTGGGAAATATGAGCAATCCTTGTTTAAATCGTTGAGGTTCCAATACTTATTGATCAGTTTTTTGATATTCAGACAATTTTTATTCTAAAAATTTACAACACGATCGACTCTTCGAAAAACTTTTAAATATTTATCTATTTTATGGTTTACAAACTAAAACAACGTTTTTTTTAAGTAAGTACTGATTTTATCTTAGTGATAAACAAGCTTTAGTCGACAGAAGAGCTTCAGTAAAAAATTATTACCGCTGGTTTGAGCATTACGATTACGGGCTTGGTAAAAAAGTTCAAGACTGTTTACGTATTAAGACAGCCGATGTTTATATGATGAAATTCTGAATTTTAAAATTTGTTAATTGAATAGTCATTAATGTTTATTGATTTAAGCCCGTGAAAGGTCAAAATTCGTTAACCGACAACACTTTTTCGTCTCGTATGCCTTACGATTATACTTACGTATCGCTTGGACGTAAAAACGCTTCGACAAACATACGTCGATTAAAAACTTTAACTTCCCAACATTTTTTTCAGTTAACGAATAAAAGGTTGTATTACCGATTTTAACCTCCCACTTTTCGTTACGTTCAATTAGGAAGTGCACATAAAAATCTTTTTACGCTTTTTAGTAAAAGCTAAGAAAGGTTAGCTCTACTCCTTAATTAATTGTTAAATTCAAAAAACTCGCTAAACAATTATTTACCTGTGTTCGACAGGAATAAACACCTCATTTATTCAAAATATTTATCAACTCCATCTAATTGTACTGATCTTTTGCAAACTAACAATTTAGCAACGATAGTGTTTCATTCCACTTTCCTTTCCTCTAATTTAACAAAAAACATAAACACGTTTTATATTGCGTCATCAGAGGAAGATAAGTCGTATGCTATAGATACTTCACCTTTTGACTCCTTCTTATTTCTTAGAAATTCTACAGTAACATCGTTTTTCATGACTAATTTAGTAGATATGCCAATTGCATTTAAGAAATCTAAATCACTTTATTCAAAGACGTTTGAAATTCAAACCTTAAAAGTTATCTAACTTATTGATGAGAGACGGTAAAAGAGACTTAGTATTAAAAGCTTTAACGTTTGTTTTAGGGAATTTATCGCAGAATTGATACAATATGTTTACTCCCCTAAACCCTGTTACCCAGTGGTTAGAATTATATTTAGCTTTATCTAATTACAATTTGGGACCTGCGTTTAAGTTGAAATCTGCTAACATTCAAACACTTGATGATGTATTTTGAGATAAGAACATTACTAAAAATCGACTTGAAATTAAAAACACCAACTTTTTTAGAGATATTTTGATAACAAAATTTGAAGATTTTCAACCTCTGTTTAATTTTTATATCCAAAAAACAGACAAATCGAAAATTAAGAATTCACGAGGTAAAGTTTCAAAACTTAAGTTAATCTGAAAGTACGTACCTTTGTATAAAAGGTTTTACCAAGCTCTACGTTGATTATTAAAGGATTTAAAATTTCAAAAATCAACATCGTTTAAAGTACGCCTTTTAACTGTTTTCGAAACATTTTGTTTAACTCCTCAACTAAGTTTTCTTTGAAAGTTACGTAATTTCGTCCATTTTTTTGTTTTTAGAAATTTTAAAAAGACTCTTTTACGTACTCTACAATCTACATCCTAATTTTATAATAAGTAACTTTGTTAAATCTTCCTCGTAAATCTAGAATTTGCCAATCTGAATTAAAAAACAACTATAAAGCACGAATCCACCGACTAAACAAACTTAAACTTAAACTAAACATAATTCTACGAGACGTCAACACCCTTAAATTCTCTAAAAACCATTTCGTATTACCTCCCTTTTGAGATTTTAACGTACTCTCCCCCTTAACAAAATCCCCTTATTATAAATTATTACACTTTTATACGAACACTTATTATTTTAATATAGTACTTCCGGTTAATAGATTAAACGTAACGTTTGATCACGGTACTCGTGTTATTTCGTTTTCTGTACGTTTTAGTTCCAACTGTTTAATACCTTATATTAATTTTGTAAGATTAATTTTTAACGTTTTCCACAAACCTTTCTTCCAAAAGATAAAGTTTAAAGGTAAAGGTTACTACCTCTTTAAGAACAGACGTAACACCATTACCCCACAGTTTGGTTTTTCTCACCGTATTTACGTTTATTCATATTCGGTTGTAGTTAAATTTTTAACTAAAACAAAAATCTTCCTTTTTGGTTTGTCTAAACAAGATCTTCTTTCGTCTAGTTACTCAATTAAAGCGATGCGACCGATCAATATTTTTACAGGTCGAGGGGTTCGATTTTCTAAACAGTTAGTATACAAAAAAACAGGTAAAGTCAGTTCTTACCGATAACTTTATTTACCCTTTAACTACAATACTAAAATTATACTAACTTTGTTTCTAGGTGATTTAAACACTTTTTTTCTTTTATTCTTCTTATTATTTAGTACTTTCTTAAGTACTACAAATACTGCGTTACACTTATTATTAACAGCCGAACTCCTTTGAATTACGTTATATGTTTTAACACTTTTTATCGGATTACTTTACGATAATCTAAATTTACTCTCTTTAACTTTCTTTTTTCTTATTTTCTCAGCGGTCGAGTTTGGAGTTGGTTTGATTCTCTTACTATTACAACACCTGCTTACGCGATCATTAAACTTGTACGAAAATGAAAATAATATCTTCAAATTCGTTAACCGATTTAATAGATCCATTAACGTTAATAGGTTGACATGAAAGTACTAGTAGTAAAAAGGTTTTATTTGATTTTCATTAACTAGACTTTGAAATCTAATGACTTTAGTCTAAATATTTTAACAGCACTTAACTTATTTTCTTTTTTCCCTATTTTCTTAGTGTTACACTGTATATTTATATTCTTATTTAAACGTTGATTAGGTCCTATTGGTACCTTTTATAGCGCTATAATGACATTTTCGCTAGCCCTTGCTTTATCTTTAAATGAGTTGTATTTAACGTTAGTTTACGGTAATTACTATTACGTCGATTTCGGGAGATGGTTTTTTTGCCTTGACATTGTAGACTCTCACTTAGTTTTTTGTATCGACAGTTTAGCACTTGTGTCAGCTAGTCTTGTTTTAACATTAACTATGTTTGCCCTTTATTTCGGGGTTGAATATATGTACCGAGAAGCTTTTATTAATAGGTTACTTTACTTATTAAACCTTTTTGCAACGAGTGTAATTTTCTTATTTTTTTGTTACGACTATTTTTTAATTATGTTTGCTTGAGAATGTATTGGTCTTTTTTCGTTACTACTAGTTAACTTTTATTCTACTCGAATCTATACTATTAAAGCGGCTTTAAAGACGTTTGTTTTTTCTAGAATTAGTGACATGTTTATGTTTATCTCNTTCTTTCTTACTATAGTTATTTTCAATACTACAGACCTATCTTTAATCTTTTTACAAACACCTTTTTTAACTTTTCATTACGTTTTCATCGGAAACACTGCTATCCATTTCCTTACCTTATTCTCATTTGCTTTGGTAACCTCTGGTGGTATTAAGGCAGCTCAATTTTTTGCTCATGTCTGGTTACCTGATGCGATGGAGGCACCAACTCCAGCGTCAGCCTTAATCCATTCCTCTACTCTAGTTATTGCTGGGGTTTTTTTAATTATAAGGTTTTCTGTAATTTTCGAATTTACCCTATTTACGAACTATTATCTTATTTTATTAGGTGCTTTAACCTTATCGTTTGCTTCAGTTACAGCTATTTTCCAAAATGATATCAAAAAACTAGTCGCGTATTCTACGATTAGTCAAATTGGTTACTTAGTATGTGGTTGTGGATTTTGTTGTTACGAAGAGGTACTCATTTATTTAATTATTCATGCGTTAAATAAAGCATTCTTATTTGTCCTAGTTGGGTATACGGTCCATTTTTTTAGTGGGAATACTGATATGCGTCAAATGGGTGCAGGATATTTATATTCCTTTGAGATTTTTGTTTTACTATTTGGGGTTTGTCTTAACTTGGCGGGGTTACCTTACAGTGCGGGTTTTTTAGGAAAAGAATTTTTATTATTTCAAGTACTACGAGACGATTTTGTCTCTTTTTTTGTTAGGGGTTGTTGGTTGGTTAGTTTCTTCTTCACTCCTATTTACATGTTTCTCCTAGTATTCGTTGTAGCGTTCGGCCCTAAGAAAGGTACTGTTATCGTCTACTCTGACTCGTGATACCAAGGTTTTTACCAAACTTTTACCAACTTTCCAAAATATTTGAAAACAGCTCCTATAACTGGAATGAATTGAAAACTTTTTAGTGAGTCTTCTATAGGAACGTTAAATCACTTCTTACTTTCAAGGTTTCAATTTACGTTACTAACGTCAAGATCAACAACTTACTTGTTATTTACTTTTTGATGTTTCTTTTTCTTCTTCGGTGAAATCCTACTTTTAACGACCTTTAATTTTAACACTTTAAACGATCTGATTCCTTCAAGTTTCTTCCTGTTATTTAAAACACACACTGTTTATCTTATGGAAAATAGTAACGACTATTTAAATCAAATAATATTTTTCTACATTTTATTTTTTACGTTATCATCTTTTCTATTTCTATTTAATTTACGTTACACAAGTAATTATAAGTACTTTTCTAACTTACTTACTTTTGATTATATTTTTTGAATCGTTATTTTTTTCCTTTTTTCCTATAAGGTTTTTTTCGNAACGGTTTTAACTTATATATGGTTAAAAGTTCGCTAAAGTTTTATGTAGTAAATTGGTATACCCCGACCTCTCTACAATTACATGCTCTTTAAACGATTATTTAATTGAATTAAGTACAAAACTTTACCCCCATCAGTACTCTTTAACAACCGACTCTTTGTTGAACGTGATTCTAAAACCCGCCGAGTTACTAGTAACTTAGGTTTAACTTTTCGAAATTCGAAATGAGCTAACTACGCACGAACTGATATCCCAACAAATGCAAAACAGTCTTACATAACCTTCTGTAAAACACTTTTAGTTGTAGCGATCACAACCCTTTTACTAACCTGCTATACTAAGTTTTATATGACGACTCTTGCTTATAACAATTCCTTGTTTGCTTTTTGATGAGTCAAAGATACGGGATCATACTATATATTCACTGTTTTTAGTATCTGAACCCTTTTTAGTGCAGCTTTAATGGAACGATTTTTTTCTTCGACTTTCTTAAAATTCAACTCTATACAAAACTCTTCTAATCAGATAGAAAACTTGCATACAGTAGTGTTAACTAAACCAAGATTTGATGATTATAAATATGCCTATTTTAACTGATTAACTAGTTCTGAAGTTACTGTTGGTTCTACAGAACTGGAAGAACTTTTTAATGACTCTAATAGCAACCAAACGTGACATCTAAAAACTCCATTATTATCAAAAACTTTTGCTCTCTCCTCTAAGTTGGGTCGTTCGTCTGACCGAGCTAATCTTCGATCAACGTTTACTGACGGATCTACTACACAATTTTTAGATACCTTAACTTTACCTCAAATCGAGTCTCTAAAGTTAGGTTATTCATTAAAACTCACTGATAACTCTACTTACTCAAACTTCACCCCTTCTCTTCAATTTTTAGAAAATAACAGTATGTGAAACTTAAACTCTTTCACCCAATTTAATAGTAAAAGTAGTGAACTATTGAACACGTCTACTGGCTCCTTTTTTGCTGCAGGATGGAATTTTTCAAAATACAATAGTGTATGGGTTAATCAACCTAATTCTCACGTTCTTTACGAAGCATTAGAAAACCAACTAAACTCTTTAAAAGTAAGTAAATTTTTATATCATTANAGTTATTTACATAGAAATATATTAAAGAATTCACATAAGCTAACTATGGTTAAAAAGTTAATCTCATCCGGATTTTACGACACTGGTTTAGTTTCAAATAATTTATGATCGTCTGACTTGTTTGGAAAATTAAGTAATCCTACCAACGTACTAAATAGTGAAATGAATTTAACGTATCGCAACTTTTTTAAAGACAGTTTCTTTAATGAGACGTTATTGAACAACACTTCTATTAACACTTCTAGCAACTCTTTGAAGTTACTAAGTTTTTACGAAACCAGTTATTTTTGAACCCTAAAACGTTTATATAATTTTAATAGCTTAACTTCAAATACCATCGACTTTAGTTTACAACCCTACTCACCTTCACCTATTGCAGCAGTGGTTGAATCCAACACTACGTCTACTAATTTAACATCGGCGTTTAAGTCAGATTTAATTACCGCGGGTAAATTTTTAAATTTTAACTCACCTTATCAATCAACTCAGCAAACGTTACAATCTTCGAACGCATTCATTCCTTCATCTAAGGATTTGTTTTTGTTAAAGACCGAACTTAATTTAATTTCAGCTGATGATGAGACTGTTTTAGTTGAGTTAACTAACTCGCCATCCCCCAAAACACCTTTATTTCTTTTTTATACGAGTACTAACTTAACTCCTTCCAATTTTTTAGAGAGTTCTACTTTTACGAAGTCGTCCCCAACTCTATTAAAAGCAGGCAATCAAGGGTATGTCTTTAATAAATTTTTCAACTCCACACTTTTATCAGATTTAAGGCGATTAGCTACCATGCTATAACTTATTTTAATACTGAACGGATTATCGTCTAACGGTTAGGACTCTAGATTTTCACTCTAGCAATGTAGGTTCGATTCCTTCTAATCCGAATATTATCAGAATAAAACCCAAAAGACGTAAAGACCAGTTTTTCCTTACCAGTTNTCTACAATCCCCTACAAAAAAAACTTTATTTCAATACGAATTTTCGTTTGTTTCCTTAGTGCCCCCTTTTTTCAGCGCTTTAGCGTTAACAACTAAACCTACTATAAAGAAAACAATTAATTTTAAAAAATCCTATTTACTTCTTTCTTGAATGTACTACTTAAAAACGTCAATAGGTACAAAAAGTAAGCGAACCCTTTCGTTCACCTCTTTACCCGTACGTCAAAAGCATTATACATTACAGAAAGCTCCTATGGCACATAAAACAAATTCTAAAGAACATTATAAGTTTAAGTTCTTCTTCTTCAAAATTACTTTTAAAGCAAACATGAAAATGTCGAACACTATCTCTTCATTTGACGAGGGTTTATTTTTTTCTTTATTACTTAAGCCTAATTTCCCTACTTTTAGTACGAATCAATTACTTTTAAAGTCTTATAAGATTCTATTTTATATGCGAGCTACGGATTATTTAACTTATCGACTTAATTAATTACTTAGTTTGTTCAAAGGTCTAGTTTTTATTACCCCCCCCAATTTATTTCTAAAAGTATTGAAAAAAAAGACACCCCTACCTTTATTCGACCTTTTTCCGTTGCTGTGAGATTGATGTATCTTGTCACACATAAACTTATACCGTAAACGTTTTTTTAATAACGCTTTACACGACCTTTTACTAGACTCTTCCTATTTCAGAACTGAGCTTAATTGATTTTGTGATACCCTCAAACAATTTTCACTTCTCTCTATAATTTTGATATGACTACCTCTGATTTAAATACTAAACTATTTTGGTTACGTAATTCAATGGTAGAATGCGAGTTTCATGCACTCGTTACGTTGGTTCGATTCCACCCGTAGCCTTTATTTTAAGATCTTAAAATAAAGGCTACGGGTGGAATCGAACCAACGTAACGAGTGCATGAAACTCGCATTCTACCATTGAATTACGTAACCAAAATAGTTTAGTATTTA